>Ga0316204_10005108_pt1 | contig 22291 bp, 17 predicted proteins | sample 6monrhotite_MG_2_FD_205661 | JGI IMG/M metagenome (GOLD analysis project Ga0316204, IMG submission 205661) | Microbial mat bacterial communities from mineral coupon in-situ incubated in ocean water Damariscotta River, Maine, United States -... | ecosystem: Environmental > Aquatic > Marine >... | reverse complement strand
GTTGGCGCGCGCCGTGCGGCGCGTGCTGGCGAAAGATGGGGGCTCAGCGAGAGGGTGGGGAGGCGGCGCGTTCAAGCCGCCCTGAAGCCGCTGGAGTCGCTGTGAAGCAGTCGCTCGGAAGCCGCTGGAGTCGCTGTGAAGCAGCCGCTCTGAAGCCGCTCCGGAGGAGAGGAGAGGAGGGGAAGGTGGGGACTCAGTGAGACCGCGTCAGGATCCGAAACGGTGCGGATTCGCGGTTGGTGCGCGCCTGTTGGTGTGGTTGGTGTCGCGCGCCGCGAGGTGGGTACTATGAGCGGACCATGCTCACCTTCCTCCTCTCGCTCGCCGCCTGCTCACCCGACGACAAGCTGGATGACCTGCCTGCTGAGGGCACCCTCACCGCCCTCACCTACAACGTCCACGGCCTCCCCCCGGAGATCACCGGCGACGACACCGAGGCCCGCCTCCTCGAGATCGGCCCCCGCCTCTCCGCCTTCGACCTCGTCGGCCTCCAAGAGGACTTCGACGATGAACGCCACGATCAGCTCGCCGCCGACGCGGACTTCGACACCGAGGTGCGCTTCAACGAAGCCCTCGACGACCGCTTCTACGGCTCCGGCCTGGCCGTCCTCACAACCCTGACCGAGCTGGACCACCACCACGAACACTTCGACGACTGCTACGGCACCCTCGACAACGCCGGAGACTGCCTCGCCTCCAAGGGCTTCCAGGCCGTCCGCCTCCAGCTCGGGGCCGGCGAAGTCGACGTCTACAACTCCCACCTGGAGGCCGGCAGCGGCGAAGAAGACGACCTCGCCCGGCTGAACCAGATCGACCAGATCGTGGCGACCATGAACGGCTGGAGCGCCGACCGGGCGGTGATCTTTCTGGGCGACACCAACCTGCACCCGGACGAGGCTCCGGAGCTGGCCGTGGTGGAGGACTGGATGGCCCGCGCGGGGCTCTCGGACGCCTGCGCGGCGGTCGGCTGCCCGGAGAGCGATCACATCGACCGCATCTTCTACCGCGACGGCGGCGGCGTCACGCTGACGGTCGACGCCTGGACCAACCACGACCCGGAGTTCCTGGACGACGCCGGGGAGCCCCTCTCGGACCACGAGCCCCTCTCCGCGGACTTCAGCTGGGCCGTGGAGTAGCCCGACGCCCCAGCGTCCAGTCCACGGTGCGCCGCAGCCCTTCATCCAGCGGTGTGCGCGCGCGCCACCCCAGCTCATCGGCGATCGCCGAGACGTCCAGGGCGTAGCGCCGGTCGTGCCCCGGTCGATCGCTCACGAAGGCGACGGCGTCCGCGTGGGGAGCGTCGCGTGGCGCGCGCTCGTCCAGCACCCCACAGAGCAGCCGGACCACCTCCAGGTTCGGTCGGTCCCCGCCCGCGCCCACGTTCCAGGAGCGCCCGGCGGGGCCTCGGAGGACCGCCAGGATGGCGTCAGCGTGATCGTCCACGTACAGCCAGTCCCGCCGCTGCAGGCCGTCGCCGTAGATCGGCAGGGGGCGCCCGGCCATCGCGTTGGCGATCATCAGCGGCAGCAGCTTCTCGGGGAACTGCCGGGGCCCGTAGGTGTTGGCGCCGTGGGAGATGGACCAGGGCAGGCCGTAGGTGCGGCCCCAGGCGCGGACGAGGTGATCCGCGGCGGCCTTGCTGGCGGAGTAGGGGTTGCCGGGCTTGTAGGGGGCGGCCTCCGTGACCGGCGGCGCGCCCTCGGGGATGTCCCCGAAGACCTCGTCGGTGCTCACCTGATGGAAGCGCGGGGGGGGACCGGAGGCGGGGCCGCCCTCGTCGAGCCAGTACACCCGCGCCGCCTCCAGCAGCGCCGCCGTGCCCTGCACGTTGGTGTCGAGGAAGACCGCCGGCCCGGTGATGGAGCGGTCCACGTGGGTCTCGGCCGCGAAGTGCACCACCGCGTCGATGTGGCGCTCGCGCATCAGCCGCAGCGCGCCTTCGCCGTCGCGCACGTCGCCGTGGACGAAGCGCAGGCGGGGGCTCTCCGGGAGGTTGGCCCGGTCGCCGGCGTAGGTCAGGGCGTCCAGGACGACCACCCGGGCGTCGGGCTCGCCCGCGAGCAGCGCGCGGAGGAAGGCCGAGCCGATGAAGCCCGCGCCGCCGGTGACCAGGACGCTCTTCATCGCCGCTCCGCCAACAGCGCGCGCCGCGCCTGCGCCAGGGAGACCCCCGCCGCGTCGCGCTCCGAGAGCTGGGCGTCGCCGCGCAGCGGCCACTCGATCCCCACCGTTGGATCCTCCCAGGACAGCGTCAGCTCGTGGCCTGGATCCCACGGGGCCGTGACGAGGTAGAGCAGGTCCGCGTCCTCCAGGGCGTAGAAGCCGTGGGCGAAGCCAGGGGGCACCCAGAGCGCCGCCCGGTTGGCCGCCGAGAGCACCTGGCCGGCCCAGCGGCCGAAGGCGGGGGAGTCGGGGCGCAGGTCGACCGCGACGTCGAAGATGGCGCCCCGGGTCACCTGGACCAGCTTGCCCTGAGGGCGTCGGGTCTGGAGGTGCATGCCGCGCAGCACGCCGCGCAGCGAGCGGGACTGGTTCACCTGCACGAAGGGCGTCCAGCCCGTCAGCGCCTCGCCGTCCTTCGGCGTCAGCAGCGGCTGGAACCAGCCCCGCTCGTCCTCGAAGCGGGGCGGTATCAGCGCCACCACGTCGGGCAGCGCCGTGGGCTCGCGGGTCGCCGTCATTCGCGCTCCGCGACCATGCGCTGGGCCCACGCCAGCGAGGCGTGGGTGCCCGCGTCGGACCAGTCGCCCTCCAGCACGCCGTAGCCGAGCTGGCCCGCGGCGATGTAGGCGTTGTTGACGTCGGCGATCTCGTACTCGCCCCGGGCGGAGGGGGTGAGGGTGGCGGCCGCGTCGTGGGCGCGGGCGTCGTAGAAGTAGATGCCGGTCACCGCGAAGTCGCTGGGTGGGTCCGCGGGCTTCTCCACCACCTCCACCAGCCGGTCGCCCTCGAAGCGCGCCACCCCGAAGCGCTGGGGATCGGACACGCGCTTGAGCAGCACCCGGGCGCCGAGGCCGCTCTCCAGCCAGGCGTCGATCTCGGGGCGCAGCGGGGAGAAGAAGATGTTGTCGCCCAGGACCGTGACGAAGCGCTCGCCGGCGGTGAAGTGCCGGGTGAGCGAGAGGGCGTGGGCGATGCCGGAGGGCTCCTCCTGGACGAAGTAGGTGAAGGCGCAGCCGAAGCGCTCGCCGGAGCGCAGGTGGCTCACGATGTCCCCGATGTGCTCCACGCCGGTGACCACCGCGATCTCGGTGATCCCGGCCTCCACCAGCCGCTCGATGGGGTAGTAGATCATGGGCTTGCTGCCCACGGGGAGCAGGTGCTTGTTGGTGGTCAGCGTCAGCGGCCGCAGGCGCTGGCCCGAGCCGCCAGCGAGGACGACGCCGCGGACGGTGGGGGAGTCGGACATGCCAGCAGGATACCCTGTACCGCATGACATCGATGAGCCGTCACTACGACATCGCGGGTTGGATGCACGTCGCCTCGGGCCTGCTGGGGCTCGTGAGCCTCGCCGGCGCGGCGCTGGTCTTCTCTCCCGGCCTGGCCCGGCTGGACATGGGCATGCCCATGGACGCCATGGTCCTCGGCCTCACGCCGCTTGAGCTGATGCTCGGCATGCTGGTCTTCGGCGCCGGGCTCCTGGTGCTGCTCGCCCTGGTGAGCGTGATCACCGGCTACGGGCTGCTGAAGCGGCGGCCCTGGGGGGGGAGCACGGCCATCATCGTGAGCCTGCTGCAGCTGATGAACCTGCCGGTGGGCACGGCGGTCGCGGCCTACACCCTCTGGGCGCTGCTCTCCAAGGAGGGCAAGGTGGCCTGGGCCGAGGAGCTCGCCGCGCGCTGACCCGTGTGCTGGCCCGCGCGCTGTGCGGGATCAGGCGGACATCGCCAGCGCCGCCGCGGCCCCGACGGCCGCGATGATGCCGATCACATCGGCGATGACGACCTTCCGCAGCAGCCCGCTGTAGCCGCCGGTCGCCAGGGCGATCACCAGGAAGCTGATCATGCTGATCAGCCCGGCGGTCAGCGCCGCGACCTGCATCGCCGGCGCGAAGGCCGCCGCGATCATGAAGCCGCCCAGGATCCCGAACAGCGCCGCCCGGTGCCGCATCAGGATGGCGAGGTTGGGGTCGGACATGGGCACGCCGTACAGCGCCTCCAGCCGCGCGGGCGAGATCACGCCGATCACCGGGATGACGTTGATGATGCCGGCGACGAGGAGCAGAGCGGTGACGAGCATGGCGCTGATGTAACGCCCCGCTTCAGGGCGCGGCGCGTCACCGCCAGCGGATCGGAGGCGCGACCTGACTCACGGCGTGATCGACAGCGCGAGCCCGCTCTCCCAGTCCTTGTGCAGATCGTCGTAGTACAGGTACGCGCTCGACGCGGGCGCCGTGAAGTCGCCGGGGATGTCCGCGCTCAGGTCCAGCACGATGTCCCGCCGCGCCGCCGCCGCCAGCCCGTCCAGGTAGAGCGTGACCTCTCGCGGGCGGGTCTCGAAGGCCGCGACCACTCCGCGCTCCACGAGCTGCTCGAGCTGCCAGGTCTGCGCCCGCGTCCCCGCCGGCAGCCCCACGCGCAGGAGCGGGCTGGAGACCCCCTGGTCGGAGGTGTTGTTCACCGTCGCCGTCAGCCGCACCGTGTCCCCGACGGCGACCGCCGCCTCGGAGAGCGTCGTCTCCAGATCCAGCGCGGCGGTGGGGCTGGAGGGTGGGGTCAGCACCCAGGCCGAGACGTCCATCGCGTAGGGCATGGTCAGATCGCCGCGGTGCCGCAGCGTCACGGTGTTCTCCCCCTGCCGCAGCAGCGCCGGCGGGATCGCCAGGCGGATGGGCTCCAGCGTGTCGTTGGTGTACGCGGCCTCGCCGGCGGCCTGGCCGTTCACGAACACCTCGACCCGGCCGTCGCCCCGGTTGGCCGCGACGTAGCCCTCGTGAGCCACCACGGCCTTCAGCGCCAGCACGGTCGCCTGGGTCGCCCCCCAGGTGCCGTCTCCCCGGCGCTGGGACTTCAGCCAGCCAGCGCCTAGGGCGATGGCCGCCGGGCCGACGTCCGCGTCGATGAGCGCCAGCAGCGCCAGGGCGGTGGTCTCGACGGCCTTGTCGGCCTCGCCGCTGTCCGTGATGGTGCGGGAGGCGGTGGTCCAGGCGCCGTCCGGGCGCTGGAGGGCCGCCAGCCGCCGGGCGCCCCCCGTGCCCTTCAGGCGGGTTTCGCCCCGGCCCAGCAGCGACAGGCTCGCCAGGGCGAGGTGGTAGGCGTCCTGGCTCTGGCTGGCGACCCGCCCCTGGGCCCCGAGCTCGGCGTCGAGGTGGGGGTGGCCCGACGCCACGAGGCTCCAGGTCAGGTAGGAGGCGCTGATCGCCGGGGTGGTGCGCCCGAAGCTGTGCAGGGCGTGCTCGGCCCGACCGAAGCCGCCGTGGCCGTCCCGGCGCTCCCCCAGCCAGTCGGAGGTGCGCGCGATGAGCTGCGAGTCCACCTCGTAGACCCGGGACATGTCGGTGAACTGCAGGAGCCCGTACGCCGTGAGCTCCTCGTGGCCGGGATCCCGCCCCCACCAGTCGAAGCCGCCGCTGGGGCTCTCGTAGCCGGTGAGCCGCGCGTAGCCGGTGTCCAGCAGCCCCCGCGCCCTGGAGACCACCGCCGGTGCCGCGCCCGGCTTGTCCTCGAGGTAGGTCAGGATCATCACGTTGGGGTAGTTCGCCGAGCTGGTCTGCTCAAAGCAGCCGCTGGGGGTGCGCAGCATGCCCTCCAGGCCCTGCATCATGTCCGCCAGCGCTGACGGATACAGCGTGATCGAGGCGTCGAGGGTGCCCTCGCGGTGCTCGCCCAGGTCCAGCGTGTGCGTCGCCTCGACGTCCACCTCGCCTCCGAGGGACCAGGAGCGGGGGAAGCCGCGCGGCGACACGGTGAGCGGCCGCTCCACCGCCTCGGTGAAGGCGCCCATGGCGCCCTGCACGGCCACATAGGCGGTGCCCGCGCTGCCCGTGACGTCGATGGGCACATAGATCGTCTCGGCCTCGCCGGCGTCCAGCCGCTGCACCGAGGACGTCGCGCCCACGGTCAGCAGCGGATCCTCGCGGGTCTCCACCGACACTGCCGCGCGCTCGCCCCGGTTGTTGGCCACCGTCACCGGCAGCAGCAGCCGATCGCCCTCGCTCACGGCGTCGGGCAGCCGGGTGCGCAGCTCGAACGGTGTCGTCGCGCTGAGCGCCGCCTCGCCGCGCCCTGCGAGGCCGACGGCGCCGCGACTGACCCCCTCGGCGACGACGGCGAAGGTCGTCACCGCGTCCGAGAGGTGGAAGCTCACCTCGCCCCGGCCGTCCTCGCCCGTGCGGACCTCCGGGGCCCAGAGCACGGTCTGCCGGAAGTCCGTGCGCTCGGCGGGGGGCTCGCCGGTGTAGGGGGGGAGGGGGAACTCGCGCACGACCGCGTAGGAGGGCGGCTGGGCGGCGGTGTAGAGCGTGGCGCTGCCGTCGGGGGAGAAGATGAAGGGGTAGGAGACGATGACGATGCCGCCCCCTCTGGGCTCGGGGAACCGCATACGCAGGAAGCGTCCGTTGATGCAGCTCTCCACGGCGGGGCTGTTCAGCGATGAGGACTTCGTGGTGGCGCTGGAGACCGAGCCGTCCTTGGCGATGACGAACTTCACCACGTCCTTGCCGCTCAGCCGCGGGTTCTTGGTCAGCTCCCGCTGGTAGCAGTAGCGAATCGCGTTCATGTGGCGCTTGATGACGGCCTGAATCAGGGGGGTGTCCAGGTTGCCGAGCACGATGGGGGGACCGCTGGGTACAGCGGCGAGGCCGACGCCCTTGACGCCGAACTGCCCCCCGCCCGAGCCGTAGCCGCCGAGGCCGCTGGCGCGCCCCAGCGTGCCCATGGCGGGGAGCCCGTCCGACCTGCCGCCGCCCCCGAGGCCCGCGCCGCGCGCGCCGAGGCCGCCGCTGCCGAGCTGGATGCCCCTGGCGCCGATGAGGCCGTCGATCCCACCGGCGATGTCGGCGGACAGGCCCGATGTGCCGAAGACGTCGTCCTCCCTGAGCTGCCCGAGCACGCCCGCGTTGGCGGCGATCTCCCGGTCGAGCTGCGCCTTGTTCAGCTCGATGTTCGTCTCGATCGTGTCGCCCCTGGCCCGGTCCATCCTGGCCTCGCGCTTGCCGACCTTGCCCTCCTCGCGCTTTGCCCGCTGACCGCTCTCCAGTTGGGGCCCGGGGGCTGCGGCCAGCTGCTCCTGGCGCACGAAGTGTCGCCAGCCCTTGGTGCCCATCAGCAGGTCCAGCCCCGCCGCGGCGTGCTCCTCCTCCTCGTCGAAGTACCAGGCGGGATCCTCGACGGGCTCATTCAGATCGCCCTCCAGGTAGACCGCGCTCAGCAGGTGCCCCTCCTCATCATCCGCGAGCTTCAGCACCGCGTCGTCCACCACGGAGACGGCGAGCTCGGCCGCGACGGGCTCGCCGTCCGCGTCGCGGGTCTCCACCGCCAGCACCACCTCCTCTCGCGGCGCGTAGCTGTCGCGCTTCGGGGTGAGGGTGATCTGAAGCTGGCGGCCCCGGTTTCGGTAGACGAGCCGCTCGGCCAGCGGGTTCAGGGTGACGTCGTTTACCGTCACCCGGGTCACGCCCTGGCCGCGCCCGATGCCCTGGAGGTGCACCACCGAGGGCTCGTCGGGGCCGGCGATGACCGCGACCGGCGCCAGCGCGCGGTCCCGGTGCGCGCCGGTGACCACCACCTGCCGCGCGGGCAGGCAGCGCACGCCGACTCGCAGCGCCTCCAGCGCGCCGTCCAGATCGTCATAGCCGCGCAGCACGCAGCCCTCCTCCAGGGCGGCCGGCAGGGGGAGGGGGGCGTCGATGCCGGTGGGGGCGTCGACGACGAGGTGGTAGTCGCGGCCGGGCTCGGGGGTGAACCCGAAGCGGCCCATGCCGTCGCGCAGGCTGCGCACATGGGCCACGACCGCGCCGTCGTCGTCCAGCACCCGCCCCTCCAGATCCGCGGGCTGGTCGTAGGCGTCCAGGGCTCGGAAGTAGACCCGCGACGGCAGGCCGGTCACGAGGTCGCCGCCCTCGGGGTAGAAGTCCACCGTCAGGGTCTCCAGGGTGATGGGGATGGCCCGGCTGATGGCCTCGGTGAAGCCCCCGGCGTCCACCTGGACGGTGAGCAGGCCGTCGGGTTGGCTGATGGCGTCGGGGAGATCGAAGCGCAGGGTGGCGACCCCCGCCGCGTCGGTGGTGGCGCTCACGGTGCCCACCGTCTGCCCGTCGACCGTGATCCGGCTGGTGACCTGCGCGTCGACGAGCGGGCCGCCGCCTGGGGCTTCGAGGGTTATTTCGGCGCTCACCGCGTCGCCCGGTCCGTAGGCCTCGCGCTCGAACTCCAGCTCCTTGCGTACCCGGGGGGGCTCGTAGCCGGCGACCACCAGCGGCCGCTCGGCGATGCCCTGGTCGGAGCTCACCCGGAGGGTCCACATGCCGCCGGCCGCGCCGTCGGGGAGCGTCAGATCGTTGGTCGCCGCGCCGTCGGTCTGCTTGACCCACTTGCGGACGACCACGCTGCCTCGGGGATCGATGAGCTGGTAGTGGACTGCCTCGTCCTGGCTGGGCTGGCTGTCCTCTCCCAGTTTCGCGCCGATGGACCGCACGCCCAGGTTCCAGCTCTTCACCCAGATGGTCTCGCCGGGCTGGTAGAGCGGTCGGTCGACCTGGACGTAGAGCGTGTGTCGGTTGCTGTTGGCGTAGCGACTCTCGATCTGATCGAGGGCGTCCTGCCACGCGGGATCGAGCGGCAGGGTCTCGGCGGCTGGTGGGGCATCCTCCAGCGCGTCGGGGGTGGGGGCGGGGCGGGGCTTTGTGTTGTGAGGCGGGGTGCTGGGTGACGTCTCGGAGGACGCCTCTTCGGAGGGGACTGAGGCGCTGCGCTCTGTGTGGGAGCAGCCGAGGAGGAGGGCGAGCAGGAGGTTGGCGCGCATAGGGGCTCCGGGTTGCCCCCAGCTTTCACTCGGAGGCCGTCCCGACGCGTCAGCGGGAGATGCGGAGATCGTTCGGAGTCTGTGGGCCGCTACCTGACCTCGGCTTGACCCTCGCTGAGTCGAAGCCGCTGTCTGGAGGCCTTGTCCGGACGGTGAAGCGCTTGTCAGACGCCAGTTGACCGCGTCTTGACGGACTCCAACCCCAAATTTCAACGAGATGGCCGTGCCCCCAAGCGGCCTGAACGCAGCGAACAGCGCGCCAACAGCGAATGCGTACCTCTGAGGAACGCAACGTCCCCCTCGCTAAGTCCTCATCTTTCACCCAACCGCGCCGCACGGCGCGCGCGAGCCGCTCGGAGTTGCTTGGAGTCGCGCTGGAAGATGCGGGCTCAGTGAGGGGACGACATTGATCCGCAGAGGTGCGCATTCGAGGTAGGGGCATCCCAATCAATCAATGGGGCACGAGCACACGCATGAGTTGGTCTGGGGCCGGGCTCAGGCGCTGCGAGCGCTCGAGCGCAGCGTGAGGACCGCCCGGTCCCTGAGCGCCCGGTGCACCGCGACGCTCACACCGTCGAAGTTTCCGGCGATCCCCTCCTGATCATCCCCGATGAGTCGCCACCGCCATCGACCCGCGATCTGCCGCGCCTCCGCCAGCACATCATGATCAGTTCGCAGCTGCCAGCGACCGGGCTCGGAGCGGCGCCAGCGGCGCGGAGAGGGTGTCATCATCAGGGCCTCCGGGGTGATTTAAACAAGTGTTCAGTACCGCGTTTGGGTACCTGTACGCAAGTCCTTTCTTTCGGACTTTTTATGTCCGATCCCGAGCAGCAAAGGGGTTAGATTACAGGCATGTGTGGAAGAACCGAGCTGAACACCGAGTGGTCCGAGCTGGCGGCCGCGCTGGGCATCCCGTTGCCCCTGAGCGCCCCGCCCGATCTGACCCTGCCCGCCCTCAACGTCCCCCCCACCGCGACCATCCCGGTGGCCATCTCGGACGCGGGGGTGCCCACCCTGAAGATCATGCGCTGGGGCTTCCCGGTGACCTGGGCGGACCGCCCCTGGGGCCGCCCTCGCTTCAACGCCCGGGCCGAGTCCGCCCGGCGCGGTGTGTGGGCCGAGCCGCTGCGGACCCGGCGCTGCCTGGTCCCAGTGACCGGCTTCTACGAGTGGATCGGTCCGCGCACCCGGCGCGTGCCGCTGCGGTTCTCGCCGCGGAGCGGCGGCGTGATGGCGCTGGCTGGCGTCTGGGGCGCCTTCCAGCGTGAGGGGGAGCTGGTGGACTGCGTCTCCATCCTCACGACCGCCGCCGACGAGGTGGTGGCCCACACGCACGATCGCATGCCGGTGATCCTGGCCCGGTCGGCTTGGAGCCGCTGGCTGGCCGCTGAGACCCCGCTCACAGCGATCGACGCCATCATGGGCCGCCCGGGCGGCGAGCTCTCCGTCTCCAGAGCGGACCTCAAGCGCGCTGCCTGATCGGCTGCCGTGTCCGCTGTCGTTGTCGCCGCCGTGGCTGCTGCTCGGGGACCGCGCCGCGATAGGGTAGGGGCCATGAAGCACCGAGCGCCCAAGCGGCTGGGACGTCCCTGGGAGTGGACGCTCTCCGAGGTCCAGCAGGCGCTGGACTGCATCGGCGATCGCACGCTCATCGCCTCGGTCTCCGGGGGCAAGGACTCCACCGCCCTGGCGCTGCTGTTCAAGCTCCACGACATCCCCTACCGGGCCGTGCATCAGGACACCGGCTGGGAGTCGATCGAGACGGACCACTACGTGCGCGACGTGCTGCCCGCGCACATCGGGGCCATCGAGATCCTGCGAGCCGAGGTGCCGCTGTCGCCGGAGGTCGAGGCCGTCGCCGGGTACATCGAGGCCCTGCTGGGCAAGCCCTACTCGGCCATGGTCCGCCTGGCGCTTCGCAAGGGCATGTTCTCCAACCGCCGCACCCGCTACTGCACCCAGGAGCTGAAGATCTTCCCCCTCCGGGGCTACCTGGAGACCCTGGAGGACGAGCCGCTGAACTCGGTGGGCATCCGCTGGGAGGAGAGCGCCCGGCGCTCGAAGTACCCCGAGTGGGAGTGGAGCGGCACCCTCGACTGCGAGGTCTGGCGCCCCATGCTGGACTGGACCGAGGCGGACGTCATCGACCTGCACAAGGTGATGGGGGTGCCGCCGAACCCGCTCTACCTCCGGGGCAGCGCCCGGGTGGGCTGCTGGCCCTGCCTGTTCTCCCGCAAGCACGAGATCCGCATGATGGCCGAGTCCGACCCGCGGCGGGTGGTCGTCATCGAGGCGCTGGAGCGGGCGGTGACGTGGCTCGCGGCCGAGCGCTACGCGGCGAAGGGGGAGGCGCTGCCGCTCATCCCGTCCTTCTTCGAGAGCCGCCGCTCGCTGGGCCCCCGCACCCTGCCCATCCGGGAGGTCATCGCCTGGAGCCGCACCCGCCGTGGCTCCGCCGAGATCGAGCCCTACGCCCCGCTGCCCCACGAGGCGGGCTGCACCCGCTGGGGGCTCTGTGACACGAGCTGGCGCCTGGCGCCGGAGCCTCCGGAGGGGGCGTGACCCGGCGCCTCCAGATGAACGAGTCGATCCAGCTCACGATCGACAGCCTCGGCGCCTACGGGCCCCTCTACAAGCACTGGGGGGTCGCCTGGAGCGGGGGCAAGGACAGCAGCGCGCTGCTGACCTTGGTGGTGTGGCTCATCGAGTCGGGGAAGGTGCCGGCGCCGGAGACGCTGACGGTCTGCTACGCCGACACCCGCATGGAGCTGCTGCCGCTGTGGCTGGCGGCGCAGGAGCTTCGGGAGGAGCTGGAGGAGCGCGGGATCAACGTGCGGGTGGTCACGGCGGCGCTGGACAAGCGCTTCATGGTCTACATGCTGGGTCGCGGGGTGCCGCCCCCCAACAACCGCACGCTGCGCTGGTGCACCCGACAGATCAAGATCGACCCCATGCGCGCGGAGCTGCAGCGCCTTCACAGCGCGCGCACGGGCAAGATCCTGATGCTCACCGGCGTGCGGCAGGGCGAGTCGGCGATCCGGGACGGTCGCATCGCCATGAGCTGCTCCAAGGACGGCGCCGAGTGCGGCCAGGGCTGGTATCAGCAGACGCTGCCCGGCGCGCTCTGCGACACCCTGGCCCCGCTGCTGCACTGGCGGGTCTGCCACGTCTGGGAGTGGCTCAAGCACTGGGCGCCCCAGGCGCAGTTCGGCGACTGGTCGACGGCGCTGCTTGCGGACGCCTACGGCGGCGACGAGGCCGAGGAGGGGCACGCCAGGACCGGCTGCGTGGGCTGCCCGCTGGCGACGAAGGACGCGGCCCTGGATGTCCTGCTGAAGAACCCGCGCTGGGCCTACCTCGCCCCGCTGAAGGGCCTGCGCCCTGTCTACCGCAGGCTGCGGGAGCCGGAGATGCGGCTGCGGAAGGCGGCCGGGGAGCGGCGGGCGGACGGGCGGCTGGCGAGCAACCAGGGGCGCATCGGGCCGCTGACGTTGGCGGCGCGGCGCTGGGCGCTGGGCGAGATTCTGTACCTGCAGGCGTCGGTGAACGAGGAGGCGGCGCGGCTGGGGCGGCCGCGGATCGACCTGCTGAACGCCGGGGAGGTCGCCCGCATCGAGGCGCTCATTGAGGCGGAGACCTGGCCGGAGCGCTGGACCGGCGAGGAGGCCCGGGCGGACGAGGCCGCGCCGGTGGCCCGCGCGATGCGCGCTATCACCGTCGACGCCGGCTGGGCTCAGGCGGTGGCCCGGCTGGGCTGTGATGTGGTGAGCCGGCCGTGGAAGCGCGTCCCTGTCGCCCGGGTGGGGGAGGTGATCGCCCTGCACGCTGGCGGGCGGCTGGGCGACGGGATCAGCGACGCGGCGCGGCGGGCGGGCTGGTCGGTGCATGGCGTGGTGTACCGCCGGGGCGGAGAGCGGGTTCACCTGGCGCTGGACGAGTCGCCGCGCTCGGCGGTGGTGGCCCTGGCGCGGGTGGCCGCGGTGAGCCGGGAGAGCGGCTCGCCCTGGGCTGAGCCCGGCTGTGTGCACCTGGAGCTGGCGGACGTCCGGGTGCTGCCGGAGCCGACGGCCTGCCCCGGGCGGCCGGGCTGGTGGCTGCTGCCTCCAGAGATCACCGAGCGGCTGCCGCCGGTCAGTCGTAGCTGAGGGCGATGGCGTAGACGCCGAACTGAGGCACCCAGTGCGTGTAGTTGTTGTAGTTCTCAGCCCAGTATTCGGGCTGATCCATGTGCCCCTCGATGTGCTCCCGGTAGGCGTCCCGCCAGCGCGCGTCCCCGGTCGCCTGCCACAGATCCCACAGATCCCAGGCCCGGGTGAAGTTCAGGCCCGCTGAGTGAACCCGGGAGAAGCTGGTGAGCGGCGTCAGCGGCGGCTCGTCCGGCAGGGCGTCGTCCAGCGCCTCCGGGAAGAGGGCGGCGAGGAGCCGGGCCCGGTGATGGGCCGGCGGGAAGAAGCCGCTTGTGTTGGAGACGTCGTCCTCCAGCGGCAGGTCGATGTCCAGCAGCGCCTCGCTCAGCGCCTCCACCTCGGCCGCGCGCTCGACGTCGCCCTCCCAGACGGCCCACTGGTGCAGGTTCAGGAGCGCCCAGGAGAGGTTGTGGTACTCGTTCTCCCGGGTGTTCGCGCCGACCTCGACGGGGCTCAGGTCCGTCGCCCACGCCTGGAGCTTGTCGGCCACCAGCTCGCCCAGCGCCGCCAGATCCCGCTCGCCGGTCGCCGCCTCCCGCTCCCGGGCGAGCGCCAGGAACCAGGCAAAGCCGTAGGGGATCTCAAAGTCCAGCGCGGTGGACTGGATGCCGAACTGCTCCCGGGCGATGGCCTCCGGGGTGAGCAGCTCGTCGGCGACCTCCAGGTACAGCCCCTCGCCGGTCAGTCGGTAGAGCACGTGGAGGGCGTAGACGCCGTGCACGGCGGAGTGCCAGTCGTAGCAGCCGTGGAAGACGGGGTAGCTGGTGTCGGTGTTCTGGGTGCACTCCAGCACCAGGGCCCCCAGGTCCACCAGGTACTCCTCCCGGGACTCCTCGAAGGCCAACCACGACGGTTCCTCGGGGGCGGCTGTGTCGCCGGCTGTGTCGCCGGCTGTGTCGGCGGCTGTGTCACCTGCCGTGTCGCCGGCTGTATCCGGGGCGGTGTCGCCAGCGCTGGGAGCGCTGGTGTCGCCGGTCTCTTCCGGTTCGCTGGCCTCGTCGGGGAGGCCGGTATCTTCCGGGCCTCCCGCGGTGTCCGCTGTAGCCACGTCAGTGTCCGGGTTCGTGTCCAGATCGAGCTTGACGCCGTCGCAGGCGAGCAGCAGCGCGGTGGTGAGGAGCATGATGATCGTATAGCCTCATCGGGCGCCAGACCCGGATAGGAAGCGTCCGGTGGCGTGTTCCCCGGTCGCGGACATCGGAAGAAAGCGCACCTGACTCTCGGCGAGCGACTCCAGATCCGTTACCAGTGAACCCCTCACTTTACTTGGAGAGCACTTGGCTAAGTCACGCCCCAGCGTTCAGAAGCGACGCAAGGAATCCGCTAAGCTTGATAAAGCACAACTAAAAGCCTCGCGTAAAGCCGCCAGGCTGGCGCAGCGAGAGGCGCGCGCCGCGCATATTGCACAGGGCCTGGACCCTGCCGACTTCGACAAGGCTCAGGACTCTGAGCTTCAGGATCTGAACGCGCGTCAGGATCTGAACGCGCGTTAGGCCTGATTCATCGCGCTCAGCGCCACTCCGTTTGCCCGGAGTGTGCCGCGATGACTTCTCGAAAGACCCGGTGGGTTCCGAGCCAGGCGGTCAGCCGCTCGCCCAGGCGCGGCAGAATCGCCAGCACCCCGCAGAGCGGGCGGACCGGCGTTTGATTGACGATGATCTGCGGAACGTCGTCATCGATCGCCCGAAGCACCGCCTGTGTGACCATTTTCGGCGTGATGGTGCCGAACACCAGTGGCGCGCGCGCCCCCGTCGACGCGGAGAGATCCGCGTACATGCCGGACTCATCAATGAAGCCCGGGCAGACGACGGACGCGCTCACCTGGGAGCCCGTCAAGCGCGCGCTCAGCCTGAGCGATCGCGTGAACCCGACGAGGCCGTGCTTGGTCGCCGTGTACACCTCCCCCCAGCCGACGCCGATGAGCCCGGCGAGGCTCGCCACGTTGACGATGTGCCCGCGATCCCGGGCCAGCATCTCTGGAAGCACGGCTCGGCTGAGCATCATCGGCGCCGTCAGGTTCACGGCGATCATCTGCTCGATGGCGTCCGGTCGGGTCGATGGGTAGGCGGCGATCTCGACGAGGGCCGCGTTGTTGATGAGCAGATCCACCGGGCCGAGCCGATCGCGCACGTCATCGATGAGCTGCAGGCAGGCGCCCGGCGCGCCCAGATCGACCGGGAAGGCGACCGCCGCGCCGCCCTCCGCTTCGATCAACCGGACCACCTCGTCCAGCCCCTCCCGAGAGCGCGCGGCGAGGGCGACGGTGGCGCCCCGCCTGGCGAGCGCCCGCGCGATGACCCGACCGAGACCCCGGGAGGCCCCGGTCACCAGCGCGACCTGATCGGTCATGGACCCCACCTCAGAACTCATGGTGTACCGACGCGAACGACATGCCGGCGCTCCCGACCCAGAAGCCCACCTGATCCCCCCGGGACAGCTCGCCCTTCGCCAGCGCGCTCGCGATGCCCCCGGGCACTGACGCCGAGACCAGGTTGCCGGTGTCCTGGTAGATGTGGTGGAGCTTGCCGGCGACACCGCATCGGGCGGCGGCCTTGTCCCACATGTACTTGGACGACGCGTGGGGGAAGATGACGTCCAGCTTGTGCTGCTCGCCGTCGAGGGCCTCCAGGACGGCCTTGGTGTCGGTCATGCCCAGGCGGTGCATCTCGACGCCGAAGGAGGTGAAGCGGTTGGCGCCGCCGCTCAGGGTCTCTTCAGGCACCCCACAGAAGAGCCCGTAGTTGTTGAGCGGGATGGTGCACAGCGGCGCGAGATCCGGGCGGCTCCGGAAGTTGAAGGTCCACTTCTTCTCGCTCGCGCTCAGCAGCGTGACGGTCGCGGCTTCGCCGAGGGTGTAGCTCGGGAAGGTCCAGGCCACGTCCTCCGGGGAGGTCAGGGCGAAGTTGGGCGCGACCATGCCGCCGGGGCGCATGTTGAACTCCTGGTTGACGACGGCGATGTGCTTGTAGCGCCCCACGGACAGCAGATCGTGCGCCAGCGCCAGCGCGCGCACCCAGCTCATGCAGGCGTCCAGGATGTCGAAGCACTCGATCCCGGGGATTTCGAGGGCGTGCGCCACCATGTAGGCCCCAGCCGGCTCGACGAAGCCGCGCCCCACGCCCACGTAGATGAGCAGATCGACGTCCTCTCGGGAGATGTCCGCCTCGCCGATGGCGTCGTTGAACGCCTCCTGGAGCAGGGTGATGGGCTGCTCGTCGGGGCCGAGCCACCGCCGCGTCGCCGAGCCCGACTTCTCGAGCGTGCGCAGGATGTAGGCGAGCGTGGCGTCCAGGTCGCCGCTGAAGCCCTCCTGGCTGCGGCTTCGGATGATGTCGATGACCTCTTCGTTGCTCACAATGTTGGCGGGCAGGCGAGCCTGTACGGAGTCGATGCGCATGTCTTGTTCTCGTTGACGGGGGGAGCTGGTGTTCGTGGACACCTGGGGCCGGCTCCGCCGAGGCGGGAGCTCCAGGCTCATGTCCCCTCAAACGAGATGCATCAGAGAGTGGGTCACGGCGGCTGAAGAAAGTTTCAGCGGGGTGGGTGGAGCGCGACGCAGGCCTGCTGTAGAGCTGGGTTTGATGCGACGCGATCGCGCAGGGCGAACGGGTGGGGCTCCAGCGCGGCGGCGCTCTCGCAGGCCGCGGGCGCGGTCTCCAGCTGCGCCCGGCCGCGCGCCTCCGCGAGCCCGAGGGCGACCTCGAAGCCTGTGGCGGCCGGCAGCGCCTCCTCGGCGAGGCGCTCGAAGAGGCGCAGCGCGCGGTCGAGGTGGCCCTCGGCGAGGAGCGCGTGGGCGTGCGCCGTGAGCAGCGCGGCGACCGAGGCGGAGGTCACGGGCAGGGCGTCCACCCAGGGGTAGGCGATGAGCTCCGTCGAGCCGGACTCGTAGGTGCCGTGCCACCCCTCCGCGATGCGCTCCGGCGCGGTCTCTGGCGCCGCCGTCCGCAGCACGTCGAGCCAGAGGATCGGGTTCCGGCGGAACATCGCGAGCTCCGAGGACCGGTCGGTGTCGGAGGTGAGCCAGGCCTCCTGCGCGTCCGCCTGGCGTCCCAGGTCCGCGAGCGCCTCCAGCTTCTCGACGCCTTCGGCCTCATCGACCGCGGCGCGGACGTCTCCGGAGACGATGCGCTCGCGCCAGCCCGTGGACGGTCGCGGCGTCGGGACCATCCCGTGCAGCGTCACCGTGGACAGCGTGGCGTCCACCTTCGCGCCCGGCACGCTGCCGTGGGCCCGAAGCTCCAGGACGAGCGCCTCCGAGGGAGAGAGCTGGACCTCGCGGGCCCGGTCGAGCAGGGTGTCGTCCAGCTTCAGGTCGCAGACCGCGCGCCCCCCGTGGGCCGCGAGGCGGGCGCGGTGGGTGGAGGTCCAGGCGGGCGCGGTCCTGGGCGCGCTGAAGAGGGCCAGCGTCTGGGGCTGATCGCCGAGCGCGCAGTACCACTTGCGATCGACCTGGCCGGCTCCCCCCCAGGGCTCCAGCGTGACGGACAGGAGGGCCGCGCCGTCCGCGTCGCGCAGCGCCAGGGTCAGGTGGACGCCCGCCTCGGCGTGGAGGACGTCCAGGTCGACCTGAAGCGACAGGTACTCTGAGGTGCGGCGCAGCGGCACCGACCACAAGACCCCGTCCCCTGAGGTCGCGCGCACCCGCAGGCCCTCCGCGGACGCGCGCATCGCCGCGGGGCGCTGCCAGAACACGCTCGGGGGCGCTCCCCGAAAGTCCAAGACGAACGGAGCGTCTTCGCCCGGAGAGGTGCGGCGCGGCCGCGGCAGGAGCGCGCGCTCGATGAGGGCGGCGCGGGCTTCGCTGACGTCTGGCTCACCGCGCCCGGCGCCGCGTTCGAGCGCCGCGTCGTACATGGCGTGGCTCGTCACAGCGTCACCGAGCGCGTCGTAGGCCTCCGCTGCCAGGGCATAGGACGCGGCGGCGCTCGCGTCGTCGACGGCCAGTCGGGCGCGCTCTTCGGCGAGCTCCGCGGCCGCGCGGTGGAGGCCCAGGCGCATGAGGGGATCCTGGACCGAGGCCGACTCCACGGTTGGGATCGGATCCTCGCCGTGGCCGAACGCCCAGAGGATCCGCTCGTCGCCGACGCGCGCCAGCAGCTCATCATCTCCGTCCCCATCCAGGTCCGCGATGCCCCTCGGGTACAGGCCGGCGACGCGGTGGACGGTCGAACCGTCGGCGCTGAACGACACGATGATGCCGTTATTGTCGTCATCTTCACTGACGACCTCCGGCCAGCCGTCGCCGTCGAGGTCGCCCGAGGAGAAGCCCGTGTAGTTGTGCTTCGGGCTCCGCAGAGGGATGAAGTCCGTCTCAATCAGCCGCTCGTCGGCGTAGGACCAGAGGTACAGCCCGCTCTCGACGCCGAACGGTGACGCCTCCCCGAACAGGGTGGCGTTGGGGTACCGGTCCTCCTTCATCACGGCCAGCCGTCGCGCGCCATCAGGGAAGTCCACGAGCGTCATGCGGCTGGCGCCGCCGAGCTGGGTCCGCGCCTGGAGGGCGAAGGTGCCGTCCGAGCGGGCGGAGTAGACGCGCAGGTCGTAGGCCCGCCACGGCCCGACGAGGACGATGAGCTCCTGACGTCCGTCCTGATCGAGATCCTCGACCATGAGCTGGAGGATGTCGGAGTTGGCGCGATCGAGCCCCTCGTCCACCACCCTCGAGCGCCACTCCGGGCCTTCGAGCACGCGGAGGCCGCGCTGGCTACCCGCCATGCCGACGAACAGCGACGGCGCGCCGTCCCCGTCAGGATCGCCGGCGGCCGCGCTCCAGAGGAGGCCGCCGACCTCGGGCTCCGCGAGGGTCGCCCAGCCGCTGGGGGTCTGTCGGACCAGCGAGACGTGGGTGCCGTCCTCCGTGGCCGCCATGGCGAGCCAGCCGCCCAGCTCCACGATGTGGCGTCGGCCCGGCTCGCCCAGCCCCGCCGGCGCCGCCGTGGCTGCGGGGGTGAGCCGCGGGGTGAGGGGACCCGTGAGCAGCTCACCCTCCCGGATCGCCACGAAGGCGTCCTGGCTGAAGTAGATGACATGGCCGTCCGTCTCGGTCCTGGTCGCCCGAGACAGCTCCCGGAAGAGGGGATCGGCGGCCACATCGGCGCGCGTCCAGTTCCTGAGGCCGATCGCGCTCTTCGTCGACCAGGTGTCCCGCGCGGGCCCCGGGCCCAGCGAGTCAACGATCGCGCCCAGCGCGGCCCAGCGGCCCTCGCGCTCGAAGGTCTCGGCCAGCATGAGCGCGGCGTCGACGCGGTGCTGCGCGTCCTCCGTCGACGCCCAGATGCGCGCGACCGCGTCGACGGTGTCGGGCAGGGCGAGGGCGCCACGGAAGTGGGCCGCGGCCAGGATCGCGGCGTCGGCGGCTCGGCTCCCACGGACGGACGAGAGCCCGGCGAACCCCTCGAACGCCTCCACCGCGTCGGCCGAGGCCTCCGGGTGCGCCTCCTGCAGCTTCAGCCACGCCCGATCGGCCGCCGCGGCCGCCGGAGATGCCGGGGACTCCGGAGGCACCGTCCCCCACCACGCGGCGATCCCGAGCAGCGCCAGCCCGGCCAGCCCGGCCGCCCGCCACCTGGGGGCCGCGGCGATGCTCCGACGCCACGAGGACAGGTCGTCAGCCAGCTCGGCGGCGCTCGCGTAGCGCCTCGCCGTCGGCGCGAGGCCTCGCCGGGCGATCCCGACGGCCCGGCGCGGCAGCGGCGGGAGTTCGTGCGCGAGCCGCGCCTCGATTTGCCCGCTGACTCCCGCGATTCGGGGCATGGCCGCCTCGCCGGAGAGCACCTCGACGAGGATGCACGCGAGCGAGAAGACGTCTGATTGTGTGCTCGCCGGAGCGCCGCTGAGCACTTCATCCGCGAGGTAGGGCAGGGTGCCCGCGAGCCGATCGCCCGCGCGGGTCGAGCGCACGGCGACCCCGAAGTCCACGAGCCGGGGGCCGGACGCGTCCACCAGGACGTTCGCGGGCTTCAGATCCCGATGCAGCACGCCGCGATCATGGATCTCGTGCACCCCGCGGCAGAGGGACTCCAAGAGCGCGAGCTTCTGGGCCAGGGACGCGGTCGCCGCCCAGTCGAGGAGCCCCTCCCCGCGGACGAGCTCCATGACGACGTGGGGCTGCTTCGCGGTGTGGCCGACCTGGAAGACGCTGGGGATCAGCGGGTGATGAGCGTCCGCCAGCGCCTGCGCTTCCGCGAGCCCGTCGCCCCAGACGAACTTCACGGCGACCTCGCGCTGCGGCGCCTCCTGCGTCGCCCGATAGACCTCGCCCATCGCGCCCGAGCCGATGCACTCGTGGAGCACGAGGCCGGGCGGCGCCTCCCGCGTTGTGCTCGCGGGTTCGGCCATGTGGACCATCTGCTCAAGGAAGCGATCGGCGTCGAGATCGTCATCGCGCTGGTCATGCGACAAGAGGCTTCGGACCATGTCCACCACCCCGGCCGGCTCATCCTCCAGCGCGCGCGCGATCGCGTCGTCGGAGGCGTTCAGCAGGGCTTCGGCCAGTCTCACGGCCCGCCCGACAGCAGCTTGGTCATCCACGCCCGCATGCTATCCTGCGGCAGTGAACGACACGCGAGATCTGGTTCCAGTCGTGTACGACGCGCTGTGTGTTCGGGCCTCCCTGCTGGTCGCGCGCGGGAAGGGGAGCCTGAGTCCCGAGTCTCTGGTCCACGACGTGCTCGTGAAGCTGTTTCGATCGGAGAGCCAGAATTGGCGCGATGAAGTTCACTTTCGGGCGACCGCCGCGCTGGCGATGCGCCAGATCCTCGCGGACCGCGCGCGAAAAAGTCGCACGGCCAGGCACGGTCACTGCCTCGCGAGCGTGTCCTTGAGCGGCCTCTCGGACCCAAAAGAAATCGTCGATGCCTTCGCGCTCAAGGAGGCGCTGGACGCGCTGGAGCCCGTGCATCCGCGCGCGGTGACGGTGTTCGTCTACCGGCTGTTCGGCGGCTTGAAGTGGTCGGAGGTCGCCGACGCGTTGGGCTGCTCGGAGTCGACGGTGAAGCGCGAGTGGCGTATCGGCCAGGCGTGGGTGCGCATGCGCCTCGCCGCCTGACCGCCGGGATGAGCCCCTCGATGCCCAAAGACACCGCCGCCCTGCTCGATCGTGTGCGAAAGCTGCTGGCGCTGGCGGGCTCGCCCAACGTGCACGAGGCCGCGCTGGCTGCCTCCCGGGCTCAGGCCCTCATTGAGACCCATCGCCTTGAGGCGCTGCTCGCGGCCGAGCAGCTCGCTGAGGCCGAGCCGATCGAGGACGGCCGGGATCAGCCGCTGGAGATGGGGCGGCGGGTGAGGAAGTGGAAGCAGAGCCTGGCCGGTCAGCTCGCTGAGATGAACGGCTGTGTGGCCTGGACGGCTGGGCGGCGCGGTGATCAGAGGCTCTTGGTGGCGGGCCGGGCGGAGGACCGGGCGGCGGTCTTTGAGGTGTGGTCCTGGCTCGTGCGTCGCATTGAGTGGTTGAGCGCCACGGAGGGGGCCGGGCAGGCCCGGGCCTGGCATGAGGCCTTTCGGGTGGGGGCGTCTCAGACGATCCTTCGGCGGATGCGTCAGGCTCGGGGGGATGTCCATGAGGCGCTGGATAGCAGCGCGCTGGCGGTGGTGGAGCCCGCGCTTCAAGCTCGTGCTCAGGCGACCCGGCGCTTCGTCGAGCAGAACCTTCGACTCAAGGCCGGTCGGTCGCTGAGGTTGGATGCGGATGGGTATGTCAGTGGTCGGCGGGCGGGTGAAGGGGTTGAGCTGTAGGTGGCCGGGGCAGTCAGTCAGTCGGGTCGGCTGGTTCGCAGCCGCTGCTTGGAGTGTCCTACCGTGAATGCGTACCTGTGCGGATCATGACGCGGTCTCACTGAGCCCCCACCTTCCCCTCCTCCCCTCCTCCTCTCCTCTCCTCTCCTCTCCTCTCCTCTCCTCTCCTCTCCTCTCCTCTCCTCTTCCAGAGCGGCTGCTTCACAGCGACTCCAGCGGCTTGCACGCTCCGCATCCCCACCCTCTCGCTGAGCCCCCACCTTCCGACAGACCGTGCCGTCAGGCGCGCGCCAACTGCGAAGAGGCCCCTCTGAGGAACGCGACGTCCCAGCACCCAACACTAGAGGGTGTTGCGACGTCAGATGCCTCGCCGCAAGGCGACATCAGGAGGCAAGACCTTGCGAACACGT
>Ga0316204_10005107_pt1 | contig 22295 bp, 17 predicted proteins | sample 6monrhotite_MG_2_FD_205661 | JGI IMG/M metagenome (GOLD analysis project Ga0316204, IMG submission 205661) | Microbial mat bacterial communities from mineral coupon in-situ incubated in ocean water Damariscotta River, Maine, United States -... | ecosystem: Environmental > Aquatic > Marine >... | reverse complement strand
GCGGCCATCAGCGCGACCGCGCCGAGGCCCAGGGAGGCCCCCAGGATTCGCGCGCGGTCCCGCTCCCGGCGGGCGCCGCGGTAGCCGCCGTAGAGGGTGCTCGCGACGACGAGGACGAAGATCGCGGCGGGCAGGAGGCCGACGAGGCCCTGCTCGCTGGCGATCTCCAGGTAGGTGTTGTGCGCCGGGCGCAGCCTGCCGTTCTCGGAGATGAAGCCGCTGGCCTCGGCGAAGTTGCCGGGCCCCACCCCGATGAACCAGTTGTCGAGGAAGAGCTGCTGACCCTGTCGAAGCAGCTCCATCCGCTCGGAGAGGCTCTGATCCCGGACCACCGCCCCGCCCTGGAAGTTCTCCACCAGGCTCCGCAGCCGGCCCAGGGTCGGCGCCAGGCTCAAGGCGAACGGGGCGGCGGCGACGGCGAGGGCGCCGCAGGCCAGCAGCTCCCCCCTGTGTCGTCGCACGAGGTAGATGCAGCCAGGCGCCACCAGCGCTCCCACCACCACCGACGCCCGTGAGCCGCTCAGGAGCACGGCCAGGGGCACGAGCAGGAGGAGCGCCAGGCGCAGCGGTCGGGCGCTCCAGTGTCGGTCCTCGGCCACCCCCCCGAGCAGCAGCGGGCCGAGCAGGAGGACCATCGTGGCCCACTCATTGGGATCGCCCATCGTCCCGCTGGCCCGGCCGGCTTCACCGACCCCGCCCGACCGCAGCACCGACATCGCCAGCGCGGCGCACACGGCGACCCCCAGCGATCGATAGAGGGGCTCCAGCGGCCGATCGGCCAGCACGGCGTAGACCAGCCCGACCAGCACCGTCATCATCCCCAGGCCGAACAGGGTGAAGCGCCCGTTCTCCATTGAGCCTGACCAGGCGATGCAGGCAGCGACCGTCGCGACGACGGCGACCATGGCGGAGAGCACCGGGTGCCAGCGCACCGGGCGCGACGGGCCGAGCCAGGAGACGACCCCCCAGACCCCGATGCTGCCCAGCACGCTGAGCTTGGAGGCCGTGATGGGGAGGTTGGCGACCTCCGCGCCGGTCGCGCCGATGCGATCGAAGAGGATGCCCAGGAACATGCCCAGCACCAGCCAGGACGGGCTCCGCAGGCTCACGGCCAGGAGCCCGACCCCGAGCCCGGCCGCGATCAGGAGCAGCGGCTGCTGGGAGACCGCCAGCCCCGTGGCGAGCCCCAGGCCGATGATCAGCGCGATGGGGTGTGGCGTTCGCCCAGGCGCCGCTGCCTTCATGTCGCGGCGGCGCGCCTGGAGGTTCCGTCGGCGCTGAAGCCGAGCGCATCCGAGGAGGGGGCCTCATCGTTGAGCACGACCCCCAGCAGCCGGGCGTCAGCCTGACCGAGCGCCTCCAGCGTCTCGACGGTGCGGCGCTCCGTGACGCCCCCGCGCCGCGCGACCAGGAGCACGCCATCGACCACCCGGGTGAGGGTCAGCGCGTCGGCGACCTGCGCCGTGGGTGGGCTGTCGATGATGATCATCTGGTAGCGCTGGCCCAGCGTGCCGAGGAGGCGCGCCAGCGCGGGCGAGGACAACACCTCGTCGGGGTTCTGGCTCGCCCCACCGCAGACGAGCAGGTCCAGGTGAGGCACCTCGGTCGGCGTCACCAGCGGATCCCGGCCCGGCTTCTCCAGCGCCTCGGTGAGGCCGGGGCCCCGGTTGACCCCGAACATGGTGTGCTGGTGCGGCCGGCGCAGATCCGCGTCGAGCAGCAGCGTGCGGACCCCCGACCTGGAGAAGGCGATCGCCAGCCCGATGGACGTGGTCGTCTTGCCCTCTCCGGCCAGGCTGCTGGTCACCAGCAGCCGATACGGCCTGCCCTTGGTGTCGGCCTGCAGGGCCTCGCAGACGCCGCGAAACGCCTCGGAGGACGGAGAGGACGGGTGGTTGAAGGGGAAGAGGGCGCGGTTGACGGCGGAGACACCGTCGGGGAGCCTCGGGAGCACACCGAGCAGCGGCGCGTTCAGCTTCTGCTTGATGTCCCTGGCTGTCAGGCTGGGAGCGCTGAGCTGATGGCGCAGCAGCGCCAGCCCCACCCCGCCGGCGAGCCCCACCATCAGCGCCATCGCCATGGTGAGGGGGAGATTGGGCGTCCACGGGCTCGTCGGCGGCAGCGCCGGATCGATGACGCGCACATTGTTCAGGCGGGTGTCGGCCTGGAGCTGGACCTCGCCCTCCCGGTCGCCCAGCGACTGATGGAGCCGGCGGAGGCGGTCCTGATCCAGCTTCAGGCGGCTGTACTCCTCCATCAGGCGCTGCTTCTCAAGGAGCTCCTCCTTGACCTTGTTCAGCTCCTGATGGATCAGGTACTCCTGGGACTGCAGGATGCGGATCCGGGCGCGGTCGCCCTCAATCCGGCTCTGCACCTCGCCGGCGATCACCTGCTCCAGTCGCGCGACGTGCCCCAGCGCGCGCTGGTACTCGGGGTGCTGCTCCGTGTAGTCGGCCATCACCTCGGCGGACCGGGCGATGAGGGACGCGCGCTCCTCGGACATGGTCTCCAGGGGGGCGTCCTCCAGGAGCGCCGCCAGGACCGTGTAGCTGCCGAGGCTCAGCAGGCGCTCATACTCCAGCAGCGCGCTCGACAGCAGCACCCGCTCGGTGGTGACGTCCCCCAGCGCGATCTGCAGCGACGCCAGGCGCCGGCTGATGTCATCGACCTTCTCCTCGATGTCGACCAGGCCATACTCCCGCTTGAAGTCGATGAGCTTCTGGTTGGCCTCGTCGAGGACCGACTGGTACCCGTCGGCCTGGGTCTCCAGCCACACCTGGGTCTCCCGGGCGGTGCCGGTGCGCAGCTCGAGGTTGCCCGCCTGGTAGACGGTGGCGACCAGGTTGGCCAGGACGGCCGCGCGCTCCGGGTCCGGATGCAGCACCCGGATCTCAACCAGCTGGGTGTCCTCCCGGGGACCGACCGAGATCGCATCCTTGAGGACAGCGGCGCCGTCCGGGGTGTCGGGGATGTCGTCGTAGCCCAGCTCGTTGTACCGGCGGATCACTTCCTCGCGCACGCTCCGGCTGAGCATGATCTGGATCTGAGTGCGCGCGCGGTCCCGCTGCTCCAGGTAGCCGGCGTTGTCGTAGTCAATGACCGCCCGCACATCCAGCTCCTTCCCGGCGTGCGACATCAGCTGAATGACAGTGATGGCCCGATACTCCGGCGTCGTCGCCAGGGTGCCCGCCAGCGCCGCGAGGAGAACGGCGCCCAGAAAAGAGAGGATTGTCCAGCGCTGCTGCCGCAGCGCATGTAGCAGCAGCGAGAGGCTCATCCCTCCCGCGGAGGGGCTGTGTATCGGCTCGTTCATACGCTCATGCTCTTCATAGTCTATCGGTCGGAAGAGCGGTTGCTGTAGACTCTCCGGGCTCTCTAGCCCCCCCTGCTATTCCGTAAACAGGCACGTGCCCCGTTACTTCGTCACCGGCGGTCGCCAGCGCCCTGCTCGCTTCCGCACCCGCCAGGAGTGGCACGCCTACGAGAAGGCCGTGCTGCTCGAGCTGAACACCGACACCGGCGAGCGCCGTCTGGTGTTGGAGTACGAGTCGCCGCCAGGGCGCCGGCCGGTCGAGCTCCCCTCCTTTGTCTTCAAGGCCGCCTCGTGGGACGGCGCGGAGCTGCTGCTCTGCACCCAGACCGAAGTGGTGGTGTTCGATCCTGTGGCCGGGCGTGTCCTCCGCACCGTCAGCCACCCCTGGTTCAACGACGTCCACCACGTACAGCGCATCGGCGGTCGCCTGCACGTGGTCTCGACGGGCCTGGATCTGCTCCTGGTGTTCGACGAGGATGACGCCGAGGTGGTCGAGGTGCACAGCGCCACCGGCGCCGACCCCTGGGAGCGCTTCGACCCCGACACCGACTACCGCCTTGTCGCCACCACCAAGCCACATCAGGCGCACCCCAACTACGTCTTCGAGGTGGACGGCGCGGCCTGGCTCACCCGCTTCGAGCAGCGCGACGCGCTCCGGGTCGGCGGCGAGCCCGCCTCGCTGCGCCTGGCCGAGGCCCCCGTGCATGACGGGGTGCCGCACGGGGGACAGGTCTGGTTCACGGTGGTCGCCGGGCAGGTGGTGTCGACCGATCCGACCCGGGGGGTGATCAACGATCGCTACGAGCTCGGGCCCATGGGAGACGACGACGGGCGGCCCCTGGGCTGGTGTCGTGGCATCTGCGTGGAGGACGATCGCGTGCTGCTGGGCTTCAGCCACCTGCGCCCCACCGCGATCAAGCAGAACCTCTCGTGGCTGCGAAAGCCGCTGGGCCGGCGCCAGGAGGCCGCCCCCACGCGGGTGGACGCCTACGATCTGGCGGGCGGGCGGCGGCTGACATCCTGGGAGATGCAGTCGAACGGCATCAGCAGCATCTTCAGCATCCTGCCCGCTGACCCACCGGGACGGGAGACGGGGTGAGCCCTGGCTTTGCGCGGGGGCTCTTCAGCCTCAGCTTCGACTTCGAGCTGGTGTGGGGCTCACGCGATCTCGTCGCGGATGTGTCCGACCTCCAGCGCCAGGCGCGGATCACCCGGGAGCGGGTGTTCCCGGCGCTGCTCGCGCTGCTCGAAGAACACGACATCGTCGCGACCTGGGCGACCGTGGGTCAGCTCTTCCTCGAGGCGGGAGGGCCGCCGGGTCACGGGCTGGTGCCTCCCAACCACGCCTGGTACTCCGCGCCCTGGTTCCAGGGGATTCCGGAGGGGACCGAGGCGCAGCACCCGGCGTTCTTCGGGCGCAGCCTGATCCTCCAGCTCCGCGACGCCGGTCAGGAGATCGGCAGCCACAGCTTCTCCCACCCCATCTTCGGTGACCCCGGCTGCTCCCGCGACTGCGCGGAGGCCGATCTGGCGCGCTGCGTGGCCGAGGCGGAGGTGCTGGGCATCGCTCTGCGCTCCTTCGTGTTTCCCCGGAACGTCGCGGGCCACCCGGAGCTGCTGGCGCGGCACGGGTTCACCTGCTGGCGCGGCCTGGAGCCGGCCTGGTACAACCGCCCCGGGATCCCCAAGGCGGTCGGGCGCCTGGCGCACTTCAGCCATGTCAGCCGGGCCGCCTGTCCCCCGACGGTGATGCCCTCCCGGGACGCCCACGGGCTGTGGAACATCCCGGCCTCGGCGTCGCTCCTGCCCATCGACGGGGTGCGTCGCCTGATCCCGATCGCCCAGCGTGTCCGGCGCTGCCAGCGCGGCATCGATCAGGCCGCGCGGGATCGACGCATCTTCCACCTCTACATGCACCCGATCAACCTGGCCAGCGCCCCCGAGGCCATGCTCGACGCCCTGGATCAGGTGTTCTCCCACGCGGCGCGACGCCGCGACGCCGGAGACATCGAGATCCTGTCGATGGGCCAGATCGCCGAGCGCCTGAACTAAGAGCCCGGGCGGAGCAGCACCGTCTGGACCGTCTTCAGCAGGATGAGCACATAGAGCAGCGGGCTCAGCTCCTGGATCGCGTAGAGCTCGAAGCTCAGCTTGTCCGCGGCGTCCTCTTCGCTCGCTCCGTAGCGGTACTTGACCTGGGCCCACCCGGTCAGCCCGGGCTTGACCGCGAAGCGCAGCCCGTAGAACGGGATCTTCTTCTTGAGCTGCTCGACGAAGAACTGCCGCTCCGGTCGGGGACCGATCACCGCCATGTCGCCGCGCAGGACGTTGTAGAACTGCGGCAGCTCATCGACGCGGGTCTTTCGCAGGAACGCGCCCACCCGGGTGACCCGGGGATCCCCGCTGCCCTGCGACCAGACCGGGCCCGTCTTCGCCTCGGCGTCCGTGCTCATCGTGCGCAGCTTGATGATCGTAAACAGCTTCTCGTTGTGCCCCACCCGCTCCTGGGAGTAGAAGATCGGCCCCCCGGACTCCCGCCAGATGGCCAGCGCCGCGACGCCGATCACCGGGCCTGAGATCAGCAGGCCGATCAGGCCGATCAGGACATCGCTCACGCGCTGCAGGCCCCGCTGAAGCCCCCGGGAGCCGGAGAACGCCGGCCCGAAGATGAGGGACGTGTCGGTGAGGTAGTGGATGGGGATCCTGCCAGTGAGGCGCTTGTAGACCGTCCTCATGTCCTCGATGCGAATGCCGTTCGCCTTGCAGTCGAGGAGCTCCTTGGTCAGCTCGGGGCTCATGCCGCCCAGGAGCGCCACGATGATGGTCCCGATCTTCTGCTCGGCGACGAGGTCGCTCAGCTGACCGGTGCCCCCCAGGATCGGGAGGTCCAGGAGCGAGCTGCCCTCGTCGTGATGCATCGCGTCGAAGAAGCCGACGAGGTCGTAGATCTGTCCCTGCTCCGGGTGCGATCGGATGACCTGCGTGATGAGCGCGCCGGCCGGGTTGATGCCGAGGATGAGGGTCTTGTTCCGGGGCTCGAGCTGGGGCCGAAGCTGAGACATCAGCGCGCGCCAGCCGGTGAGCATGACGGCGAAGCTCAGGTTGGTGAGGAGGGTGACGCTGCGCCCTCCCCACCAGGTCTGCAGCAGATAGAAGATGGACATCTGCATCAGGAGAGCGGTGAAGACCGCGGCCCAGATTCGGATGATCTGCAGCCGCCTGCGGAAGTCCTGGTGGGAGTCGTACGCCTCGGCGATGTAGAGGGTCAGCAGGTTGGTGCCGATGAAGATGGACGACACCAGCGGGTGCTCAAAGAGCACGCCAAACACATTCAAGCTGGGGGGCTCGACCCCCACCCGCAGGGCGTAGCCCAGGGGGAGCGCCAGCAGCGCGATGAACACATCGCCGAGCCCGTAGAGGAGCGTCCGGCGCTCGATGGTGATGCCGAGGATCTGCATCACATCACCTCGCCGAGCCGGGGCAGTCCCTTCTCCGCGGCCAGCTCCCGATAGACCGCCGCGGTCCCGGCGAGCATGCGCTTCGCGCTGAAGTGCTCCTCGTAGGCGCGTCGACCGGCCTCTCCGAGTCTGCGCCGGAGCGCGGAGTCCACCAGCAGGCGTCGCAGGGCGTCGCGCAGGGCGCCCTCCCCTCCGCGCTCGACCAGGAAGCCCGTCTCGCCGTGGGTGACAGCCTCTCGGACGCCGCCCACATCGGAGGCCACCACCGGGAGGCCCGCCCGCATCGCCTCCAGCACAGCGAGGGGGAAGCCCTCCTGGCGGGAGATCAGCGCGAAGAGGTGGACGCCGGCGAGCAGCGCCGGCACATCCGCGCGCCGCCCGAGCAGCGTCACCCGATCCGACAAGCCCAGGGCCTCGATCGCCGCTTCGATCGCGGATCGGTCCGGACCGTCCCCGACGAGGTGGAGACGAAACGGAGCGTCGAGGCCGGCGAGGGCTCTCAGGAGGAGGTGGTGGTCCTTGGGGGGAGCCATTCGGGCGACCATCATCAGGGCGGGGGGCCCCCCGATATCGGGGTGCGCGCGCTGTGGCACATCCGTCACGCCATTGTGTACGACCCGGACCTGAGCCTCCCGCATGACCCGATAGCGCAGGCCGATCTCGCGATCAGCCGCCGAGACGACGATGAAGCGCTGCGTGAGGCGCCCGACGATCAGCTCGGGGGGGATGGCCATCAGCTTGCGCCGTCGGGAGAGGCCATCGGAGAAGGACCAGGCGTGGGCGGTGTGAATCGACGCGACCCCCTCCAGCCGCGCCGCCAGCCGCCCCAGCAGGCCGGCTTTGGTGCTGTGGGTGTGCACCAGATGCGGCTTCACCTCGCGGATCAGAGCGCGCAGGCTCCGCAGCGCCAGGCGATCGGTCGCCGGGGAGATCTCCCGCTGAAGCAGGGGCAGCACGTGGACCGGAACCCCCAGCTTGCGCAGCTCGACTGCCAGAAACTCGTCGTCTCCCAGGCCGACCTGGATCGCGACGTGTCCCCGCAGTCCCCGAACGAGATCGAGCACGTGCACCTGAGCCCCTCCGGGCTCCCCTCGGGTTATGAGGATCAGCACTCGCAGCGGCTCGCTTTCCATCAGCGGAGCTTGAGGAGCAGGTGAAGGTGACTGATCGGGACCGCTGGCGTTCCTGGCGCGACGCGGCCCCAGGCTTCCTCCGACGACAGGCCAAGCGGCTGGGACAGGCCCGGTACGGCTGGGACCGCTCGCGCAGCCTCGGCTTTGTCTTCGGCTGTCAGAGATCCGGCACCAAGATGATGATGTGGATCCTCGATGGGAGTCCGATCACGCACATCTACCATGAGAATCAAGCATCAGCCTTTTCCGGTTTTCAGCTCCGATCTGATCGGCACGTTCGTTCATTGTTGAAACTGAATCCAGCTCCAAACCAGATCTTCAAGCCCATCTGCGACAGCCACCGGGCCGATCGGCTCATGGAGAGCTTCCCGTCCGCGCGGGGGCTGTGGATATACCGGCACTACGACGACGTGGCAAACTCGGCGGTGCGCAAGTGGGGCGAGCACCAGCGCGACGTGATCGACGCGGTCGCCCGGGGCGACACGAGCACCTGGGGCTGGCGCACCGAGCGGCTGCCAGCGTCCGTGGTGAGCGCGATCGCCGCGGTCCACCGCCCCGACCTCAGCGCCGAAGAGGGCGCGCTGCTCTTCTGGTACATGCGCAACGCCTTCTTCTTCTCCCTGGGCCTGGATCAGCACCCCCGGCTCCGGCTGGTGAAGTACGAGTCGCTGGTGCGGGATCCGGCGGGCACCTTCCCCGGGGTGTTCGAGCACCTGGGCGCGCGCTTTGAGCCCGCCATGCTCGACCGGGTCCGCGACGACTCGGTGGGGCAGCGCCCGTCTCCGGTCGCCAGCCCGGAGATCCGCGCGCTCTGCGAGGCGCTGCTGCAGCGGATGGACAGCTGGACCGCCCCCGCCGCCCCCGTCCCCTCGCCCGCGCTCATGCTGATCAACACCCTCGGGGTGGGCGGCGCGGAGCGCTACGCGGTCACCGTCTCCAACTGGATGGCGGAGCAGGGGGCGACGGTGTCGCTCGTCGCGAGCGGCGGAGAGCTGGTGAAGGCCCTCTCCCCCGAGGTGGCCTTCATCGCCGCGCCGTTCGAGCACGTGCGCGGCGATCTCCCCGCCGCCGCCATGAAGATGCGCCGGATCCTCAGCGAGCAGCGCCCGTCGGTCATCATCGCGAACTCCCTCGTGGTCACCTGGATCGCCCGCGTCGCTCAGGCGGGCCAGCAGATCCCCATCGTCACCGTCGCCCACGGCTGGCCCGCGGATCGCTACCGCCTGGTGGGGCCATTGATGCGGGCCTCGGACCGGGTGATCGCGGTCTCTCCCGAGGTGCGGGATCGGCTGGTGATGGGGGGGCTGCCGCCGGAGCGCTGTCAGGTCATCTTCAACGGGGTCGACTGCACGAACCTCGGCCCCCGACGAGGGGCGCTCCGAGAGGCCTCACGCGCGGCCATGGGGGCTGGCACCGACGACGTCCTGGTGGCCATCGTAGGCCGCCTCCAGGACCAGAAGGCGCACCAACACGTGATCACCGTGGCCGATCAGCTCCGGCCGCGGCACCCCCGGCTGCGCTACGCCATCGTCGGCAAGGGCGCCCGCGCCGACGAGCTTCAGGGCCTGGTCGACGCCGCTGACCTCGGGGATCGCGTCCGGCTGCTCGGCGTGCGCTCCGACGTCGCCGATCTGCTCGGCTCCGCCGACATCTACCTCAACTGCTCTGACTGGGAGGGCATGCCCCTGACCACCATCGAGGCGATGGCCGCGTCGCTGCCGGTCGTGGCGACCCGCACCGAGGGCTCCGCGCAGCTCCTCGACGAGACCTGCGGGGTGGTCGTCCCCGTGGGGGACGCGGGCGCCATGGCCCAGTCGATCAGCCAGCTCGTGGAGGCCCCGGAGCGACGGCAGCAGATGGGAGCGGCCGCGAGGCGGCGAGCGCTGGCCTCGTTCGGTCATGAGCGGATGTCGCGGGAGCTCATGGCGGCGATCCAGCATGTGACCCCGACCGCGAGCCAGCAGAAGCCGTGATGAGCGCCCCCCTCAGCGGGGCAGGAGACCATAGAGCAGCAGATCCGCGATGCCGGCGGCCAGCTGCTCGCGCTCATCCGCATCCCCCAGATCCGGCCCGACCAGAGCGCGGATGGCGGGACCGGCCGAGGCCAGCGAGGAGAGCGCGATGCCGACAGTCACCTGCAGCGCGTCGACGGAGACGTCGCGTATCAGGCCCGCCTGCTGGAGCGCCTTGATGATCATCAGCTCCTGTCGCTGGGGCTCCGTCAGCGCCTCGGCGAGGTAGCTCAAGCGCTCGAAGGCCCCGGGCGAAGCGTCCATCAGGATCGCCCCCGACAGCCCGGGCCTCACCACGGCGTTCTCGATGCGGGCTCGCACCTGCTCGCTCAGCGCCGCCCCGGGCTCCGGGCTGACATCCTTCCTGCGGGTAAACGAGGGCACCAGCACCTCATCCACCAGCGCCTTCCAGAGCGCCTGCTTCGTCTTGAAGTGGTGCTGAACCGTGCCGTAGCTCACGCCGGCTTCGGCGGCGATGCGGCGCACGGAGGCGCGGTCGAACCCCACCTCTCCGACCACGCGCGCCGCTATCTTGAGCAGCTCCTCGCGCGTGATCACGGGGCCCTCGGCAGCGTTCGGTCTTCCTGGACGGCGCGTAGTCATGATCTCCCCGTAGCAAATCAGCGCGCTGCGCTCCACAACGGCGTGTCTGGCCTCACTCCGATCTGCACACGGCTCGGTGCAGCTCAAGCTCAGCCCCTCCAACACCCCGCTGCCGGCCCGTAGAGCAGCGGCGTCAGCCGCCGTAGCGCTCGCGGATGGCCGCGTAGAGCGCCTTGAAGTCAGGGGTGTTGGCGAGCACGAGATCCGGCCGGCTGCTGCCGGCGGTGAACAGGGTGACCGTGCCGTTGCCGAACGCCTTGCCCAGCACGCCCTGATCCTGGTTCAGGGAGTCGATGCGCTCGAACAGCACGCTGGTGTGGCTGCGGTAGAGGATGCCCTCCTCGATCACCGCCCGCTCGGCCTCGACCCGGTACGTTCGCCGCCGCACCGCCAGCACCGTGTACGGGATCATCAGCCACAGCGGCGGGAACAGGAGCCCGAACAGGGCGAGCGTGACGACGGAGTTGGCCGCGGCGGGCTGGAACCCGGTACCCGTCGGGGCGCCGCCGCCCGCGGTGACGGCGGCGGGCTCGATGCGACCCTGCAGCAGCTGATCCAGGGTCTGCTCCAGCGGCGTGACGTCTGACAGGTAGTGGGCCGTGAAGGTGTTGGGGATCACCCCGCCCGCCTTGCCCTTGCTCGTCTGGAGCTGGGTCTCCCCGGCGACATAGACCGTGAGGCGGCCCTGGGTGGTGCCGGCGTAGCGGCGGGTCGCGATCTTCTTGATGTCGTCGTAGCGAGCGTAGACGTGGCTGCGCCAGAAGATGCCGGAGCGGTGCTCCATGTGGTGGTCGTGGAAGCTGAGGTGCTGCCGCTTGTAGCGCATCACCAGCAGCGGGTAGTTGAGCAGCGCCAGCGCCGCCAGCGGGAAGAGCAGGACGGCCATCGCCGCGCTCCCGACGTGGGCGCGCAGCCAGACCGCGGGGTCGAACTCCGCCGCGAGCGTCTCGCGGGCCGGGCCGCCGGAGATGCCCGCCTGACGCAGCAGCGCGGGCAGGTCCACGTCATCGCGGTCGACGTGGGCGAGGTTCAGGGGGGTGGAGGAGCCGATGCTCCAGATCCGCACCGTGAAGGTGCCGAAGAGCGCGTCCAGGGGGCTCGTCATCACCTTGACGCCGGTGACCTTGTCGTAGGCGAACTCGAGCTGCTGCTGGCCGATGAGCGAGAAGCGACTGGAGACCGAGGACGTCCCCACCGTGTAGGTCGTCCCCAGCGCCCGCAGCAGCGCGCCGCCCAGCAAGGCCCGCGGGGTGTTCATGCGCAGCTCGGCGGTCCAGGCCTCGGCGGCGGGGACGAGCTGGGCCGGCGGGCGGCCGGCGCGCGCCGGAGCGGCGCCTCCGTCAGCCGGCGTCTCCGCCGGCGCTCCGAGCGCCGGGGGCCGCTGCTGCTCCAGCTCCCGCTGCGCCTGGGCGGCGTCGACCCGACCGCGCAGCACCTTCTGGAGACTCGGCCCGTCGGCCAGCCGCCGGAAGGCCACCTCGGAGCCGCTGCCCTGGCAGCTCACCTTCACGTCGTACAGCCCGAGGATCTGATCGATGAAGGTCTGCTTGGTGGAGGCGTCAGCGATGTTCTCGTAGGGGATGAAGGCGTTCGTGCGGGAGAGGAAGCCCTCCCGGTACTCGACGAGGTCGTCATAGACCTCGTAGGTGCGCTGCTTCATGTCGAAGAAGTGCAGCCCGAGGAAGGCCACTGAGCCCAGCGCCAGCAGCCCGGCGCCGGCCGCCGCCGCCGCCATGGCCGCGGGACCGAGCGTCGCGCCGGCCCCGGCGACGCCGCCGCCGGCCCAGAGCAGGAAGAACAGCGCGCCGGTCGACATGGAGATGCACTCCACGATGACGCCCAGCGTGCTGGGCTGCTCGCTGTGCAGCAGCCGCGCGCCCCCCATGGAGAAGCCGTTGTCCTTCAGGAGCGCGCGGAGCCGGTCATACAGCACGTCCGGCTCGCGCACGGAGCGGAAGACGATCTCGGCGCTGCTGCTGCCGGCGGACTGAACGATGACGTCGCCGACGTTGAAGAAGCGATAGCGGATCCAGGGCAGGCGCTGCTTGACGTGGGTGATGTTCTTCACGTCCAGCTCGGTCGTGCGGTCGCTGGCGATGCCGCCGGCGTGCGCGACCAGGTGGCCCTCGTGGATCTCGTAGCGCTCCTTCCCCCAGGCCACGCTCCCCGACAGGGCCGACAGCCCCACGAGGCCGAACCACAGCAGCCCCCCGAGGCCCGCCAGCGCGGGCTGGTCGACGGCGATCGCCGCGACCGCGGCGACCACCGCGAGCACCGTGGCGGCGATGGCCCCGCCAAAGACGCGGTCGAAGAGGAAGGATGTGCGCTTGGGCTTCAGCTCGGTCACGCGGTGCTCCAGTGAGGCGTCATCATAGGGTACGCAGCAAAGCGGCAGGCGCTTTCACCGCATGACCCGACGACACCGCGATGGCTCCAGACCTCACCCGCTCGGTGTAGCGCTCTCCTCGACCCGCGCCTTGAGGGCCAGGTTGAACTCCTGGTAGGCGTCGAACAGGAGCCCGGTGATGGTGCCGCCCAGCAGCCTCGCCAGGGCCCGCCCCCGCACCGCGTCCGACTGGATGAACAGCGTGCGCCCGTCGGGCAGGGGCTCCAGCCGGTACTCGTGCTGGTCGTAGATCCCCGCGAGGAAGGGATCACTCCAGCTGAAGCTCTGGCCCTCGACATACGTGAGGGTGTGCTCCATGACCAGCAGCTTCCCGTTGCTCGGGCTCACAAAGTCCACGGTCACGCTGCCGCCGTCCGAGATGTCGCCGGTCATGCCCTGGAGGCTGCCGCTCCACTCCGGCAGCCGCTCCCAGTCCGTGAGCACCGCCCAGACCGCCTCCGGGGGGGCGTCGATCGTGATCTGCGTGTGCAGCGTCCGGTGGCGCCCGCTGATCTTCTCGACGCGACAGCCCTCGCAAGCGTCGGAGGTGTAGGAGGCGTCGGAGGCGCCGGCGGACACCGGGGAAGCGACGAGCAGGTCGAGCGCCAGGAGCGCCCCGAGGGAGACGCGGCCAGGGACAGGAACGGTGTTCATGGGCAGCTCCTCGGCGTGACTCTTCCGCTGGTGTCAGCAGGGTACCCCAGCGGGATACTCTGAGGGCGCACGCGGCGAAGAGGCACATGGCCCGAACACGACTCACCGCCTTGAGCGAGCTGCTCCAGCGCCACCTCACGCTCTGGCTGCCCCTCCCGCTCATCGATCCGCTCACGTGGCCGCAGCGGCACCCCGAGCTGGAGCGCTGGCTGCTGGCGCTGACCGAAGCGCAGCTCCGCGCCCTGGAGCTGGACGCGCGCGCGCCGGACGCCCCGCAGCCCTACGCCGCCCTCTCCGCCCAGGTCGCCGCCCTCTGTGAGGTGCCCGCGCTGCCCCGCATCGAGCAGCCCGCGCTCGCCCGCAGAGCCCGGCGCATCAAGGCCCGGAAGTGGTCTCAGGTGCAGGCCTTCGCGGGGACGGCGCTGCCGCTGCTGCCGGACGGCGGGCTGGTGGACTGGTGCGCCGGCAAGGGGCACCTGGGGCGCTCGCTGGCCCTGGTGAGCGGCCGCGGCGCGCTCTGCATCGAGCGCGACGCCGCGCTGTGTGAAGGCGGCGCCGCCCTCGCCGGCGCGCTGCCCGTGAGCTTCCTCAACGGCGACGTGCTGGCCCTGCCGCTGGACGAGCTCCTCACGCCGGGCCGCAGCGCCGTGGCGCTGCACGCCTGCGGACAGCTCGGCGACACCCTGCTGCGTGAGGGCGGCGCCCTCGACGCCATCGCCTTCGCCCCCTGCTGCTACCACCGCCAGCCCCCCGGGCCCCACCGGCCGCTCTCCGAGCTCGGGCGCGCCACGGCGCTGCCCGTGAGCGTGCGCCAGCTCCGCCTCGCCACCGCCGAGGAGGTGCACGCCACCGACGATCAGCGCGCCCTCCGACACCAGGAGGTCGCCTGGCGCTTCGGCCTCGACGCCCTCGTCCGGGAGGCGACCGGGCGCGTCGAGCACACCTCCATCCCCTCCATGCCGCGCAGCCAGGTCCGCGTGAGCTTCAGCGAGTTTGTGACCCGCGCCGCCGAGCGCCACGGCCTGACGCTGCCCGAGCGCTGGGATCCCGCCGCCGCCGAGCAGGTCGGCTGGCGGCGGGCTCACCGCAAGCGCGCCCTCGATCTGATGCGCTCCCTGTTCCGCCCGGCGCTGGAGCTGTGGCTCTTCCTGGATCGGGTGGTGTACCTGGAGGAGCGCGGCTGGGAGGTGCGCTGGGGCAGCTTCTGTGAGCGCGCCGTGAGCGCCCGGAACCTGATGATGATCGGCGCGCGACCGGGGGCGGGCGTCAGCGAGCCTCCAGCAGGCTGAGGAGCGCGTCGAGGACAGCGCGGGCGTCCGCCGGCGCGTGCGACGGCCCGAAGCTGATCCGCAGCGCGCCGTCTGGGGCGGTGCCCAGCGCCCCGTGAGCCAGCGGCGCGCACTGTCTGCCCGCCGAGGCGACGATCCCCAGCGCCCGGAGCCCATCGGTGAGCGCCTGCGGCGAGAGGCCGTCGACCGTGAGGCTGCAGGTCGGCACCCCGGGGGGCTCCCCCAGCAGCCTCACCCCCGCGAGCCCCGTGAGCCCCTCACGCAGCAGCGAGACACAGGAGAGCGCCCGCGCCAGCGGCTGCTCACGGCGCATCCACGCCAGCCCCGCCGCGAGCCCGCAGAGCGCCGGCAGGTTCACGGAGCCGGTGTCGCAGTACCCCGGGGAGTCCATGGCGGTGCCGGGCCGGACGTAGAGGCCGCCGACGCCGCTCGGCCCCTGCGGTCCCTTGTGGCCCGCGAAGGCGAAGAGGTCCACCCCCAGCGCCGGGAGGTCGAGCGACAGCCATCCAGCGACCTGGGCGCCGTCGAGCAGACACAGCGCCCCGTATCGATGCGCCAGCGTCACCAGCGCCTCCCAGGGCAGCAGCTCCCCGGTGACGTTGCTCGCCATCGAGGCCGCGAGCAGCCGCACGCCGCCGCGCGCCAGCTCACGCTCCACCGCGTCCAGATCGAGCGGCCCCGCCTCACCCCGCCCGACGTGAGCGACCTCCACCCCGACGAGCTTCGCCAGGGGCCGCGCGAGCGCGTGGTGCTCCATCTGTGTGCTGATCGCACGATCGCCCGGCTGCCACGGCACGTCGGCGACCGCCACCGCGAGGGCCTGGGTGCAGCCGGGGGTGATGAGCAGGTCGTCAGGCGACACCGAGAACGCCTCGGCGACGGCTCGGTGCGCCTCCTCGAAGAGGCCGCCCCAGGCGCCGGGGTCAGCGCTCGCCGCGCGCTCGGCGGCGGCCAGCACCGCAAGCGGCTTGGGCCAGCTCGTCCCCGCGTGGTTGTGGTAGCGCATCGCTCAGTCCGCGCTCGGATCACCGACCGCGCGCTCGCGGCCCCGCTCGAAGGCCCGGGTCGTCCAGAAGCTGCGAAAGACCAGATCCCACAGTGGGCTCGACAGGCCGAACTGGCTGTTGGCGGTGCGGTAGTGGTGCTCCAGGTGGAAGCGCCGCATGAACTTACCGAAGCGCGACCGGGGCACCGCGTGGTGGGTGTAGTAGTGCATCCAGTCGTAGGCGAGGTAGCCCGTGAGGGTGCCAGCGAAGACGAGCGTCCACCAGGGCCCGAGGGCGAGCCAGTGGAGCGCGCCCACGACGACCGCCAGCGGCCAGGACAGGATCGGCGGAGCCACCAGCCGCCCCGGGTCGTCCGGGAAGTCGTGGTGGTAGCCGTGCATCATGTACTGGACCTCCCGGATGAGCGGCTGCCGGACCGGCGGGATGTGGAAGAGCCAGCGGTGCAGCAGGTACTCCACCAGGGTCCAGGTCAGCACACCGGCGAGCCAGCCGAGCGCTGCCAGCGGCCAGGTGACCTCGGGCCGGGCGGCGGCGTCGAAGAGGCAGAGCCCGATGAGCGGGATGAACCACACCCCGGGCATCACCCAGTGTGAGGTGCCGATGTAGCGCTCCAGGAAGTCGCTCTCCAGCACCTTGAAGCCCCGGGAGCGGCTGCGGTAGGCCGACGGAGGGCGATCGGGGATGCCGTCCCAGGCTGCGACGGCCTCCTTCCACTCCTCGGTTGTATCGAGCAGCGAGGGCATAGCGGCTCCTTCGATTCAGCGGACGGGAGCTTAGGCCGCCGCACCCGCGCCCGCCACTCAGGGGCTGGCCGCGCTCCCCGACGTGAGACCTTCAGCCAGCTGATCGTAGACCACCCGCACCCGGCGGCTCGTCCGCACCGCGCGGTGGCTCGTGAGCCACATGGGCACGGGGATCTTCAGGGCGTCGGGCAGCACCCGGCGCACGCGCGGCTCGGCGTCACCGATCACCCCCACCATCACGCAGAGACCCAGCCCCTGCTTGGCCAGCTCCCACTGGACCAGGTGGCTCGCGCTCACCAGGGGGAAGTTGCTCGGGGTCAGGCTCAGCCCCATCGCGTTCAGCCCCTTCATCAGGGTGCCGTCGTGCTCGAAGCCCATGAACGCGGCCCGCGACAGCTCTCCGAGCGTTGTGGGATCGCCGATGCTCTCCAGATAGTCCGGGGAGGCGTAGAGCCCACCCGAGTCCTCTCGTATCTTCCGGGTGACCAGCTCCGGCTGGGTCGGCCGGAAGCTGCGGACGGCGATGTCCGCCTCGCGCCGCTGCAGGTCGCTGGGGCTGTTGGAGGCCACGATCTCGATCGTGATGCCGGGATGCAGCGCGCGGATCCGGCCGATGATCGGCGGCAGGATGTAGGCGGCGATGACCTCGCTGGCGGTGACGCAGACCGTGCCATCCAGCGAGAGGGACTGGCCCGCCGCCATGAGCGAGACCCGCCCCGCGGCCTCGCCCATGGCGCGGACATGCTCGATCAGATCGAGGCCGGCCGGCGTGACCTGGAGCCCTCGCCCCACGCGCTCGAACAGCGTCACGCCGAGCTCCCGCTCGAGGGCGGCGACCTGGCGGCCGAGGGTCGGCTGGGCCGCCCCCAGCGCCCGGGCGGCGGCCGAGAAGGAGCCCTCCTCAGCGGTGACGAGGAAGGCTCGCGCCCGGTTCCAGTCGAAGTTCACGGCGCGCCAATCCATGCATAAATGCATATCTTGTCTGCAAAGTACGGCCATTTTTTATTCATGACCGCAGACATAGGTTGTGTGTGTCAGCGGAGAGCCCCCAGCCCCGCCGACACCCAATCACTCCAGGAGAGCACGATCATGAAGGCCGCAACTCAGAACAGCTATGGCGCCCCCGATGTCCTCACGATCGTCGACATCGATCGGCCAGCCATCGCCGATGACGCGATCCTCGTCCAGGTCCACGCCAGCCCGGTGACCCAGGGCGACCGCAGGCTGCGGTCCTCGGACTTCCCCGGCATCTCCTGGCTGCCCGGCCGCCTGATGATGGGCCTCTTCCGCCCGAAGAACCCGGTCCCCGGCACCATGTTCGCGGGCAGGGTCGTGGCGGTCGGCGGGGCCGTGACGCGCTTCACCCCGGGCGACGATGTCTTCGGGAGCTGCGAGGGCGGCGCGCACGCCGAGTACCTGACCGTGCTCCAGGACGGCCCGGTGGCGACGATGCCCGCGGGGCTCAGCTACGAGGAGGCCGCCGCGGTGCCCTACGGCGCGGGGACCGCCCTGACCTTCCTGGGCGAGCTGGGCCAGCTCCAGCGGGGCCAGCGGGTGCTGATCCTCGGGGCCTCGGGCGGCGTGGGTCGCTACGCGGTGCAGCTGGCGAAGCACCTCGGCGCGGACGTCACCGGCGTCTGCAGCGGCAGGAACTTCGAGCTGGTGCGCGGGCTCGGCGCCGACCACGTCATCGACTACAGCCGCGACGACTTCACCGCCGACGGCCAGCGCTACGACCTCATCCTGGACACCATCGGCGCGACGCGCTTCGACCTCTGCCGCGGCTCGCTGACGGATGACGGGCGCTACCTCTCGCTGATCGTGAGCCTCCGGCTCATCTTCCACATGGCGATGACCTCGCTGTTCGGAGACAAGAAGGCGATCCTGGGTGTCGCCATGGGGAACCGCGAGCAGATCGTCCAGGTCAGGGAGCTGATCGAAGCCGGCGCCCTGCGTCCGGTGATCGACCGGCGCTTCCCCCTCGCCCGGATCGCCGACGCGCACGCCTACCTGGAGTCCGTGCACCCGAGCGGCGACGTCGTGGTGAGCGTCGCCACACCGGTCCTCCTCGCCGCGAAGTGATCGCCTATCCGCGCGGTCCTGCTCCGGTGTGGCCTCGCTCATCGGGCTGGCCGAGGCGTCGGGCGAGGTCGACACCGAGCGCCTCGAACTGTGTCATCCCCCGGTGGAGCGACTCCCACAGGAGCGGCACCAGCGCCCCTGTCGCGTCGAAGGACTGCCGCAGCAGCGAGCGGTCCGGCCCGTCGCACTCGACGTCGAAGGCATGGACCAGCCGCACCCCCCAGGCGCCGCCGAAGCGCGTCTCGAAGACGAGCCCCCGCGGCCGGGGCATGGCGACGAAGCGTGGGTGCATGAAGCGCGGCGGCCCGCCGTCCCGGCCGCTGAGGCGCATCGTCCAGACCCGCCCCGGCACGAACTCTCCGCGCGCGGAGGTGACCAGCCGCCCCCACTCGGGCCAGCGATCCACATCAATCAGCACCGCCCAGGCCTCGGCGGCGCTCGCCGGCAGTCGGGTGACCAGCTCAATCTGTCGCATTGGAGCCCACCTGTGAGAGCGCCGGGCGCAGCCTCCCGACGGCCCGCTTCGGCGCCGCGCTGTGCCAGGGCAGCCGGTTGGGGCGGCCCATGGGGAGGCCCTCGACCGACGGGTCATAGCGGCGGGCTGCGATGGCGCCCGCCTGGATGGCGGCCTCCAGTGACGCCGTGAAGTACGGCGCCTGTCCGTGGAGGTTGGTCGCCAGGAAGACGTCCCGATCGCCCGACGCGACAGGCAGCGGCCCCCGAGACACAATCTGCGTGGCGCTCGACGAGGCCGTGATCACTACGTCGATGGGCTCGGGCAGCGCGGGGACCACGCGGCGCTCATCGTCCCAGAGGATCGCGGCCAGCTCATCGAGGGAGTGCTGCCGGGCCAGCGTGCCGAGCCGGTGATGCCGGGCGGTGGTGTCCACGGCCAGCGAGCCGACGACGACGCTCCGAGCCGGCGGCCTCAGGTAGTCACGGTACTGGTCGTGCTCCACCAGGATCGGGTGCCAGCCGCGGCGCACGTTGTTGCCGCCCAGCGGGAGGCTCTCCGGCAGCTCCCGGTCAAAGAACCACGACACGCCGACGTGGGTATACACCGACTCCCGCAGGAACCCACCCAGCCCGCCGCGCGCTCCCCCGAAGCCCTCGGAGAAGCACGGGGCGCTCGCCTCCAGGAGCCGCGCGAGCGCGGGCGGCGGCGTCGCGATCAGCACCGCGTCCGCGGCGTGAGGCGGCTGCCCGTCGACGGTGAGCACGGCCCCCCGTGAGCCCGCGCGCGCCCCCAGCGACGTGACCCCGGCGCCGACGCGAAGGGCCACCCCCGAGGCCACCAGCGCCTCACGCCAGCGGTCGATGAACCCGCCGGGGGCGTTGGGCGGCCTGGCGTTCCAGTACAGCACCCCGGGGGCGCCCCACATCAGCTCCGCGGCGTTGCCGCCGACGCGATGGAAGAACTCCCACATCGTCATCCTGAGCGTGCCCGCGATGCCGCCCAGGGCGGTGGCGCACATCCAGGCCTCGCAGGCGGGGCTCAGCCCCCGCGCCCCGATGAAGTCCGCCACGGACACCTCGTGGAAGCGCCCGCCGCCGGCGCGGTGCAGGAGATAGCTCGCGGAGAGCGCGGCCCGATCGCGCCAGGAGCAGTCCGCGATGAACGGCCGGAGCCAGTCGCGGGTCAGGTCGTACCGGGGGATGAAGTGCGACCGCCAGTCAGCGCCGATCAAGCGGAAGAGCGCCGGCGTCGTCGTGTAGTTCGGCTGGAAGACCTTGCAGGAGTTGTCGCTCCGGAAGTAGCCGTCCTCATCGAGCTGTGAGGCCCAGAGCCCGCCGATCTGACCCGAGCGCTCGTAGAGCGTCACCCGATGGCCGGCACGGGCCAGCAGCAGCGCGGCGGTCATGCCAGCCGGGCCGCCGCCCACGACCGCGACATCGCGCGCATCGGGGCCGTCGGCGATCGGTTCTTCCGCTGGATTCACGAGCTACTCCCTGGAGGATGAGCCCACAGTACGGGAGCGGCCGAGCCCGCGGAAGGGCCCGAACTGCACACCCGATCTGCAGGATTGCACCGAATAGTTCTGAATCGTTCCGCGCGCGGATAGCATGGGGGCCATGCAGGATGTCCTCGTCATCGGCGCTGGCCTCTCCGGCCTGACCGCCGCCTGGCGTCTCCAAGAAGCCGGGCTCGCGGTGACCGTGCTGGAGGCGCGCGAGCGAACCGGCGGCCGCACCGTCAGCCCGCCGGGCTCGACCGTCGACCTCGGCGCGAGCTGGGTCTGGGACACCGAGGCGCACGTTCACGCGCTCTTGCGGGAGCTGGGGGTCGAGACCTTCCCACACCACCGGGACGGCCTCGACCTCTACGACGACGGCCGCGCGCTCCAGCGCGGGCGCCTGCCCGGGAGCCACGTCAAGGAGCGGCGCCTGCGGGGCGGCGCCCAGAGCGTCACGCTCGCGCTGGCCGAGCGGGTGCGCGATGTCCACCTGGAGCAGCCCGCGCGCCGCGTCACCATCGAGCGCGCACAGACGGGGGAGCCCTCCCTGCGCGTCGACACGGATCAGGGCCAGCGGCGGGCCCGCCACGTGATCGCGGCCTTGCCGCCCGCCCTCCTGGCCCAGCGGGTCCAGCTCCCGGAGGTCGCCCCTGACCGCCTGGCGCTGCTGCGGCGCACGCCCACCTGGATGGCGGACATCGCCAAGGTCGTCGCCGAGTACCCCGAGCGCTTCTGGCGCGAGGACGGCCTGAGCGGCCGGGCGGCGTCAGCCCTCGGGCCGATGATGGAGCTGCACGACCTGAGCGGCCCCGACGGTCACCCCCCTGCCCTCTTCGGCTTCGCGCCGCGGCAGCTCGCCACGGCGGGGTGGCGCGAGCGGCTCGTCCCCCAGCTGGTGAAGCTCTTCGGACCGCGAGCCGCGAGCCCGTCCGCCCTCCACACCAAGGCGTGGTGGGAGGAGGAGTGGACCTTCGCCGGCCAGGACAGCGGCGACCCCCGCCTCCTCGGCCACCCGACGCTGCGCGAGCCGCTGCTCGACGGCCGCCTGCACCTGGTCTCCACGGAGACCTCCGGCGTGAGCCCGGGGCATATGGACGGCGCCATCGAGCGCGCCGAGCACGTCGCGCGTCAGCTCCAGCAGGCGCTCGCGCAACGTCCCTGCTAGGCGCGTTCCGCCCCCCCGGGCACGCCATGGACCACTCCTTTGAGCGCTACGCGACCGTTGAGGTTCTGGATCACTCGCTGATCTCCATCAACGTGGTCGGCGACCTGACGGAGACCAGCTACCGTCACTACCTGGAGGAGCTCCGCCAGGCCATGCTCCGGCTGGACCGCTTCGCCGTGGTCCTCGACCAGGGCCCCGACGGTGAGATTCGCTGGCCGCAGCTCGCCGGGAGGTACTTCAGCGCTCCTGAGTCGCTGCCTCTGAAGCCCTCCCCCTGTCTTCTGGCGGCTCGCGCCGCGAGGGGCATCCCCCCCTGTGACCCCCCATTGAACCACCAGAACGTGCCGTCAGGCGCGCGCCAACTGCGAATGCGTACCTCTGAGGAACGCGACGTCCCAGCGCCTCACGGGAGAGGGTGTTGCGACGTCAGATGCCTCGCCGCAAGGCGACATCAGGAGGCAAGACCTTGCGAACACGTGGACGGTTTTCGACGGA
>Ga0316204_10005106_pt1 | contig 22298 bp, 20 predicted proteins | sample 6monrhotite_MG_2_FD_205661 | JGI IMG/M metagenome (GOLD analysis project Ga0316204, IMG submission 205661) | Microbial mat bacterial communities from mineral coupon in-situ incubated in ocean water Damariscotta River, Maine, United States -... | ecosystem: Environmental > Aquatic > Marine >... | reverse complement strand
TCGCAAATGGGGGCGGATGTTGTCCTGCTTGAGGGGCACAGGATGGGCGGGGATTGCCTGAATTTCGGCTGCATCCCCTCCAAGGCGCTGATTGCGACGGGCAAGGCCGCCCATGCGCAGCGCCACAGCGTGCAATATGGTGTCGCGGGTGCCGCAGGTGCGGTCGACTACGCCGCCGCCAAGGACCATGTGGCGGATGTGGTTGCACAAATCGAGCCGATGGACAGCCAGGAACGGTTTGAGGGGTTCGGGGTCACCGTGATCCGCGAATACGGGCACTTCATCTCGGCCAGCGAAGTGCAGGCGGGAGAGATCATTATCAAAGCCCGCCGCGTGGTGATTGCGACCGGTTCATCGCCGCTGGTTCCGCCCATTCCGGGGCTGGAAACCGTCCCGTATGAAACCAACGAGACCCTTTTTGAGCTGCGCGAGAAACCTGACCACCTTTTGATCATCGGCGGGGGGCCGATTGGCATGGAAATGGCACAGGCACATATCCGCATGGGCTGTCAGGTCACGGTGATCGAAGGGGCCAAGGCGCTGGGCAAGGACGATCCGGAACTGGCAGCGGTTGTTCTCGATACCCTGCGTGACGAAGGCGTTGTGATCGAAGAAGACGCGTTGGCCGCCGAGATCCGCGGTGCGGCGGGGGCGATCGAAGTGGAGGCCAAGGATGGCCGGGTCTTCAGGGGGTCGCATCTGCTCATGGCGGTTGGCCGCTCGCCCAACACCGATCGGCTGAACCTCGAACAGGCCGGCATTGAACCGACGCGCACCGGGATCAAGGTGGACGCAGGCCTGCGCACCACGAATCGCAAGGTCTATGCCATTGGCGACGTGGCGGGTGGGCTGCAATTCACCCATGTTGCCGGGTATCATGCGGGGGTAATCATCCGGTCGATGCTTTTTGGGCTGCCGTCGCGCGCAAAGACATCCCACATCCCCTGGGCGACCTATACCGACCCCGAACTGGCGCAGATCGGGCTGACCGAAGCGCAGGCAATCGAACAACATGGTGACGCGCTGGAAGTGGTCCGCTTCCCCTATCATCACAACGATCGCGCCATCGCTGAACGCAAGACAAAGGGGTTGATAAAGGTGATGGTGGTAAAGGGCCGACCGGTCGGGGTGTCAATCGTTGGCTATCAGGCAGGCGAATTGATCAACCTTTGGGCGCTGGCACTGGCAAACAACATGAAAATGAGCCAGATTGCCGCCATGGTATCCCCGTATCCAACGATAGGCGAAGTGAACAAGCGTGCCGCCGGCGCCTATTTCAGTCCGCGTCTGTTTGAAAGCGATATGGTCAAGAAGGTCGTTGGGTTTGTCCAACGTTTCCTGCCGTGACGGGCAAGCGGAGCGTTTGGTAGGCCATGTTCAATTCCCTTTCCGGTCGATTGGTTCTTTTGACGGTTATCTTTGTCATGTTGGCCGAAGTGCTGATATTTGTGCCGTCCATTGCCCGTTTTCGGGAAGACTACATGCTGAACCGGCTGGAACGTGCACAGATTGCCTCTCTGGCACTGCTGGCCGATGATATGCTTGACCCGGCACTGGAAGATGAACTTCTCAAGAACGCCGAAGTGTTCAATGTGGTCCTGCGCCGCGATGAGGTGCGTCAATTGATGTTATCAAGTGACATGCCAAAGCCCATCACCAGAACATTCGATCTGCGGGATGCAGGTGCCTGGACCCTGATACGGGATGCATCGGCGCGGATCGTGAATACCGAGGATCAGGTGATCCGCGTGATTGGTGCCCCGGTGCGCGACGCCGGGCTGCTGATCGAGATCACCATGGAAACCCGCCCGCTGAGAATGGCGATGATTGACTATGGCATCCGTATTCTGATTCTATCGGCGGTGATTTCCGTGATCACGGCGGCGTTGCTGTTCTTTGCGATGCGGGCATTGATCCTGAAGCCGATCAAGGGGGTCGTGGGGCATATGCAGCGCTATGCCCGCGCCCCGGAAGACGCACGGCGGGTCATTGAACCCTCCGCCAGCGTGACCGAACTGCGCGAGGCGGAACTGGCCTTGCGCACGCTGCAGACAGATTTGACGCAGGCGCTCAAGCAAAAGGAGCGGTTGGCGCAGCTGGGGTCTGCGGTCAGCAAGATCAGCCACGATTTGCGTAATATCCTGACCTCGGCACAGCTTTTTACCGATCGGATAGAAATGTCGGAAGATCCGCTGGTCAAACGGATGGCACCGAAACTGGTTGGGTCCATCACGCGGGCGGTGCACCTGTGTGAAAGCACACTGGCTTTCGGCAAGGCAGAAGAGCCGGGGCCGACCCTGACCATGGTGTCCCTGGCCGAACTCATGGACGACGTGATCGAAAGTGAACAATTGGCGAGCCGGGAACACGCCATCAGCTATGATGTGCAGGTGCCGCCGGGTCTGATGGTGCGTGCCGATCCCGAACAATTGTACCGTGTCGTTTCCAACCTGGTGCGCAATGCCCGGCAGGCCCTTGTGGCGGCGGGCACCGGGGGCGAGATTTCTGTTCAGGCCGACGACACCGAGGCGGCCTGGTGCATTGAGGTCACCGATAGCGGACCGGGCCTGCCTGCCAAGGCGCAGGAACATCTCTTTACCCCGTTTCAGGGTGGTGCGCGCAAAGGCGGTTCCGGCCTCGGGCTGGCCATTTCGGCGGAATTGGTCAGGGGACATGGCGGGCACCTGAGGCTGGCGCGCACCGGCCCGGAGGGAACAGCCTTTCGCATCACCCTGCCAAAGGGCGACGGCACCCTTTAGGCCCCCGATACGCGCGGGTCATGAAAGACCTTGGAAAATGGGGTTGCAAACTGCTTTGTGTCCGAATACATGCTCCCTCAGTGGACCGATAGCTCAGCTGGATAGAGTACTTGACTACGAATCAAGGGGTCGGGGGTTCGAATCCTCCTCGGTCCGCCACCACCCCAATGTGCGACGTCAGATGACTTTGACCTTTACGCCATCAACTGGCCCAAACGGTCAGTCAGTTAGAAAGTGGTCCTTCGAGACCGTTCAACAAACGGTCGTTTTTGGCAGGTGTACGAGTGCGGCTAAGGTCAGGTTCGTCTCAAATTGAGCTATTCGAGCGAACTTCTTTTTGCATAATTAGGACTGCCAATGCCAACCCCCAAATAACGTCAATAGCAATGCAAAAAACGCCCCACCAATCTGGAGCTGGGCTCATGCCAGAAACTGCATAAGCTGCATCAAAGATGCCATGTGCGATAAGGCCGAATACAACCAACCAAAGTGACCGTACGAATCCTAAGATGGACAGCAATATGAATGCCGCAGTCACAAACACATTAATTATTATAGTGTTAGTCTGCTCAGCCTGGATGGCGAACACCACATAAAATGATGCTATTGCTATCAAAGCGCTTGGAAACAAACTGCGCTCACGGGTCATGCCAACAAAGCGAACAAGAATAATTGTGGTCACACTCACTAGAACACCGAGAAATACCGGAAGCAGAAATGAGGACGACATTTTAGGTGCTCACTTTGGTTGCGATTTTGAGAGCAAAATCAGCTTACACTTAGTTTTCAAAGTTTAATTTGTCCAGCACGGTTACCATTTGGCAGCATTCAACAAACCCTCCTTTTTGGCACTCCCAAAAACATCCTCGTTTAATGCTTCCACAAACCCCGTTCAAAACCTGACCAGTTGTTGAAGGTTTTTGGAAGGTAGCCGAATCCATTTCTGCGCGCTTAGGTCAGAAGTATTCGATGGTTGGGCCAATAATGCATGAAGCGGCTCATTGGTAGGATTCAGAAAATCCGGCGCATCGTTTCAAAGATGCGCGACGTTCCACTCCATTTTGTCGACTATGAATTGGTTGCCTTTGACGGCCTTTTTTGTTCGTACCGTTGGGTTTAGCCCGCATTCTCAGTTGCCTTGAGTTTCTTTAGATGATGCCCATGCTCATTCCTTGAGAGGTATGGAAGTGGTATTTCTTGGATGACCCTATCAGGCAATCTGGCAAAGAAGCAGGTTGAGAACCTTGGCGCTGGGCGGCATGGCGACGGCAACGGTTTGTATCTTGTGGTTGATCCTTCCGGTGCGCGGCGTTGGATTGTGCGCGTTGCGGTCAAAGGGCAGAAGAACAAGAAAGGCGGGCCACTGCCTGCGGACTTTGGTTTGGGCGGTGCAGACATCGTGACCCTGAATCAAGCGCGTGAACGGGCGCTCGAATATCGCCGCATGGCCAGGCTGAATCCCACCAGTCTTGGGCATAGCTCACTATTCGGACAACTGGGGCCACTTTTCAGCGCGGACCGCTGAACGCACTGAAATCAGGGGGAATGCCAATGAAATCCAACGCCGGTTGCAGGAGGCGGCGGCTCGCCGTCCTCGTAATCGCGACAAGCGGGTTGACCGGGCGGGCTGGGGTCAGCGCCCAATTAGGACATTTATACCTGGTTGCCACACCCACCACCTACCGGACGGCATAGATTGCCCCAACCCGAGGACCGAGGAAGCTCGTGTACTGTTCGGTCGCAACAATCTGGTCGCCAGGTTCGGGTTCCCTCTTGAGGCGAACGGTCCGGTTGGCTGGATCGACACGCGACATTGAAACGGCCCCTTGTGGGTTTGCAATCACAGCGGCCAAGTTGTTGTACTCAAATCCCCCATCAATGTCTTCAGCCGGGATGCCCCCGGATAGAAGCTCGCTGATTAGGTTGTATCGCGCATCTTGCCAGCGGAAATAATCCGCTGTGAGCGTAAGCGATATGACGAATCCCACAAAGACCAGAGCCGCAGAAAAACGGATGCTGGTTCTGGAGAGTGCTTCAACGTCAATGACCCGTAAGACGACCACGATCAGAAGGATCGATGGAAGCAGTGCATACCTATCGAACACTGCCGCATATGCGACCGTGTGCGGAGCAAATGTCAGGACTGCCGTCAAGACCAGGAGCAAAATACTGCCTTTAGTACCTTGTTTGATGGCATTATTGCCCCTCAAAGTCGCCTTCACACTGAGTGTGGCTGCAAGAACAGAGCAGACCAGTGCAAAATGCCCGACTGCAGTTACGACTAGGATGACGAGCACATTCACCTGAGTCTTTCCCGGAATTGTACGCGGACCTAACCCGTCCCCCGTCAGTATGTTCCCTCCCTCTGCGGACAGAACTCCAACCCCAGCAACAAGTGAGGCAGCAGAAAGAGCCACGGCAGCCCCACCGGCAATCAAGATGTATCTACGTCCACGGCGCCAAAGCACCTCCAGCAGGACCGGTATTATCGGAAGAGCAAAAAGACCGAAATGCGCCGACGCAACGAGGAGCGCCTTTGCCGTCTGGCGAAAAGCCCCGAAATTCAAAGCAAACACGTCGCTGATGAAGCTCAAAAGAGCGCTGGTCTTCGCGCCGTAGTATGTGGGCAAGCCGACTTGGTCCCGCAAGAGCGCAGTTGCCGCCAGATAAACCGCCGCAACTCCGGCCACAACCAAAAGGCTTCGCGTGAACCCCTTCAACGTAAAGCCTCGTGCGACCGGCTCGGCCACCAGCAGGGCCAGCGCCAACGCCAACGACGTCTGACGCAACAGGACCGCCAGCAGAAGAAGCGCTACTCCAATACTGTATTCCAATCCACCGCCACAGGATCTGGTGAAACTCCGGATAAAGAAAAAAAGGGCCCCGGCAACAAGTGCAGCAGCCGGTACGTCAGTCATGAAACTATACGAAAGGCCGACGAATATTGGGGAGGCGAGGGGCAGGACCGCACACAAGAGAGAAATGGAAACTGGAAGATAAAGAGCGCGGGCGCTCGCAAATATTGCTGTGCAGGTTGTGAGTGCGAGAACCAAGTTTAATTGGCGGAGTGCACCCTGGCTGAAACCAAATACCTCTGTCCAAGCGACACCTAGAACGAGTTGTGTAATGAGTGGCATCGACTGCCAATGTGTCAGGGCTAGCCGTCTGTCCAAAACCCACCAACGTACAGGTGTAGAATACCCCCAATCATCGTTTATGGCGTAGTCACCGGAGAAATCAAATGACAAAAAAAGGGCCAAGGTAACTGCACAGAGCAGCAATGCAGCATAGATGATTTGGCTTCTTGTCATACTGCGACAACCTTCAATGGCATGCTACAATAGATGGATCATTTAGAAAGTAGCTAGTTGAACGTCGCTGTATTGTACATATCAGAGGCAAACATCTGAGCTACCTCCCGAAATTTGGACACCGTCATAAGCTGCTATTTGTTGATTGCTGATCTTCATCAGGGAGTAGCTCAGTCATATTTCCATTCTCTTGAAAATCCGCTCCGGAATGCTTCGGATGATCAGCATGATCACGCGCCAGATTCGGCGCACATAAATGAGGTCCTTCTTTCGTTCAACGGCGCGCGCGATGGCATCAGCGACCTCGCCTGGTTCAGCGGTCAGCTTCGCTGGCAGCTCCATACCGTCAGTCATCTGGGTTGCAACAAAGCCCGGAAGGACGGTCACGACATTGACGCCGCGCTTGGATAGACGGTTGCGAAGGCCGGACAAGAACGCCGTAAAGCCCGCCTTTGCCGAGCCATAGACGTAATTCGTTGCCCGGCCGCGCTCCCCCGCCACGGAACTGATCCCGACGAGGGTGCCGTTGCCGCGCTCTTCAAAGCGGTTGGCAAGAACCGCCAGGATGCTGGCCGGTCCTTCGTAATTGCTCCGCATGACACGAGTGGCAGCTTCGATGTCACCTTCATTTTCTGTTTGCTGCCCCATCAAACCTACGACACAGATGGCGATTTGCGGCAGTTGAGGAAGTGCTCCGGCAAAGGCTTCATGAGTGTCCGTGGCCAAGGCATCGAACTCATGCAGGGTGACCGGAACTCCGTGGCGCAACTCCATGTCGGTCTTGTCTGCTTCCAGGGCAGTTGCGTTGCGCGCGGCCATCTGCACGGGATGACCGAGTGACGCGAATTTGTGCGCGACGGCTTTGCCGATGTCGGATCGCGCGCCGAGGATGAGGACGGGGGGCTTTGTCATAAGGCCAGCCTTTCTGCTTGGGCCGAGACGAACCGGCTGGCGAGCCCTTGGCTCATTCGATGGGCATGAAAATCAGCGACGCGTGGATCAGAGGCGCGCAACGTTGCGGCGCTCATTCGGCTGTCCTTCGCCAGGTAGAAGCGGCCGCCATGATCGAGGGTAATCTGGTCCAGACGACCCAGCAGCTCAAGGGTCTTTGTATTCACCGGGAAATCCAGTGCCAGAGTGTAGCCTTCCATCGGGAAAGAGAATGCGCCGTCCTGCTTCCCGAACCGCTTGAGCACTGCGAGGAACGACCCGGATCCGGCCTTGGCGATTTCCGCGAGCAGTGCAGTAAGCCCAGCTTCCGAGCGGTCCAGCGGCAAGGCGCACTGGAACTGAGCGAAACCCTTGCTGCCATAGATCCGGTTCCAGCCAAGGATCGCGTCGAGCGGGTAAAAGTAGCTGTCCCAATCGACCAGTTGCACGTCGGTCTTGCGGGCCCCGGCCCAGTAATAAAAGGCATTGAAGGCGCGCAGCGTGAGGCTGTTCAGTGTGAATGCGGGTAAGTCGACCGGAATGGACAGCTTTCGCTTAGATTTAACCCGGAACGGAGCCCGTGCTTGTTTCGGTACCAGATCGCTTCGGGTTGCATGTTCACCAAGCATCACAAGAGAACGGCCAAGATTGCCGCCTGTCCCAAGGCAATCAATCCAAGCCACCGAATAGGTCGCACCCTGCGCCGCCTCAAATGCCGCCATGACGGATTTGAGGTTCGGCGCTGCAATTGTCGTTTGCCGGATCAAGGCGGTCTCGATTGGGCGCAGACGGATTGCTGCGCGCAGGATGATGCCGGTGAGTCCCATGCCGCCAAGTGTATAGTCGAAAAGGGTCGCATCTTTTTTTCTAGAAAACTGGCGGATCTCGCCGTCGTGCCCCATCACGTCGATCCAGTCGACGCAGGCGCGGAAACTGCCGTCCTTGTGGTGGTTCTTGCCGTGCACGTCCGCTGCGATGGCCCCGCCAAGCGTGACAAACTTTGTCCCTGGCGTCACCAACGGAAACCAGCCGCGGGGCAGGAACGCGGAGATGATGTCACCAAGGAGAACTCCGGCCTCCGCGACCAACTGACCGGATTTCGGATCGAAGGCGATCATCCGGTTGAGGTGGAGCGTTTCAATGGTGGCTGATCTGTTAATGGCGCAGTCGCCATAGGCGCGGCCATTGCCACGGGCGATGAGGTTCGGTTCGCGCAGGACCAGATCGCGCAATGCCTCTACACTGCGCGGCCTATGAATCCGTGCCTCCAGCACCGGATATCGCCCCCAGCCTGAAAGCTTCATGTCGACACTGCCAACCGACTGGCTGTGAACACGAAACGCCTATCAAGGTTGTACTTGACGAAATAGCCGACCGAGAGACCAAGGATCGCGCCCAGTTCGCGCATCATATCCGTTTGCCAGATCAGCCAGAAGGCGGTCTCCGTGCCCCAGAAGATCGCCGTCGTTACAAGCCCCATGGCAGTGTAAAGTGAGAATTTTCGGCTATGGCTCTTCACGCCGTTTTCGACATCGTAGAATATCCAGCGCTTGTCCAATATATATTTTATCACCAGACCGACGATGGTCCCCGCACCAACCGCCGCAGCAAAATGGATACCCGTGTCGCCGGACTGCAGCACGGCGCGCTGGGTCGCGAGGTTGGCGACGGTTGCAACTACGGCAAAGGCGGCATAGCGCAGGATCAGTGTCTGGAGCGTCATGCCACCGCCCCCCCTATGACGAAACCAAGGATGATTAGCAGGCAGATCCGGCTGATCTGGTCCTTTGCTGCGTAAACGACCGGATCGTCATGCATATGGCCACGATGCGCCATCATGATGGTTCGGGTGATCCAGTAGAGCAGGACCGTGGAGACGCCCCACAGAGCTTCCGGGTGGGCGTAAAGGTCGGCCACGGCGGGGGAGTCGACGTAGAGCGTCATGACCAGCACCGAAACGTAGCCCGCGCCGATCGCGATCATCGAGATGATGGGGAGATCGTCCAGATGATAGCCCCGCCCGCTGACTTTCAGGCTGCCGCGCTTGGCGTTGTCGATGAGTTCGGCCTGGCGTTTGACTGCTGCCAGTGACAAAAAGAAGAAGACCGAGAACGCGAGCAGCCAAACCGTCAATGGAATGCCGGTTGCGACGCTGCCAGCTATGATCCGAGCCGTGTAGAGGCCAGCCAGTACGCAGATGTCGATTACGATCCGACGTTTCAGATTGAGGGAATAGGCCATAGTCAGCAGATAATAGGTTGCCATCGCCAATAGGAATGCGGGGCTTATGTTGATCGCCAGCAGACCACCCAGAAAGAGAAGTCCGCCGGCCATCCATGTTCCATGGGCGATCGGGATGCTGCCGGAGGCAAAGGGACGGCTTTTTTTGCGCGGATGGACGCGGTCGGCGGCGAGATCGAGCAGGTCATTCAGCACGTAGACGCTCGACGCCACCAGGCTGAAACAAACAAAGGCAAGTAGCGACAGAAGGAACGTCGCAGCGTCAAGTTGATGCGCGGCCAGCATCGGCAGAAACACCAGCACGTTCTTGAGCCATTGATGTGGCCGTACCGCCTTGATGTAGGGCTTCAGTGATTTAGCATCGGTGCCGAGATGCTCGACAGTTTCACAGGTGCGTTCAACTTCCTGGCGCAATGCCGAAGGGGCATTGACGGTTATGGCCTTGGCGGCCCGGTTCCACACCGGTATATCTGCCTTGGCGTCGCCCATATAGGCAAAGCCCTTTGGCCCGAACCGTTCCTCAAGGAATTGCCCCTTGCAATCGCCCTTCATATTCAGCTTGCCATCCGACCCATGTGCTTCATCGAATATGCCCAGATGGGTGGCGATCGCTTTTGCGAAATCATGGTCGCTGGCTGTCACAAGCGCCGTCTTGCCACCGGACTCGCGCCAGGATTGAACGAATGCGATCACTTTGGGATCATACGGGAGGGTGTCGGCGTTGACTGACGAGGCCATGGCCAGATGGCGCTTGAGCGAGGCGCGGCCCCCTGACAGCGCGGCGATCGAAAGGAACGGGCTGCGCCAGTCCCGGCCAAAGGCCGACCAGAAACTCTCAAACAGCATGTCACTGCGAAGCAGGGTCCCGTCCAGATCAACAACCAGGATTTTATTGATTTTCAAAGCAAAAGGTTCTCCTGTCATCACTAATGCCCGAATTAGCCCGCCGAGTTAATACCAGTCTCCTCTTAGCAACAAGAGCTTGCACACACCAGTCAACCCTTCCCGGAGGGTTCGGGCGATGGCGTCACAATGGGATTTGGATACCCGCAAGATGTTGATGAAGTGAGCGGTACTGTCAGTGCTGGGTCCGATTTCGTTGAACCAGAATGAGAGTGATCCGCAGCGGTCCAGACGGAGTTGCGCGAAAATAAATTTCGTGAGTGGCTTGCGGACACCCTGCCTTTTCGTCGATCTTGCATACAGTCGCCCTTTGGGCGTGCGACGACATTTTCGCAGGGGAGCAGCGAATGCGCTACGAACAGCCGGGAACAATTGAAGACGCAACAAGCCTGTTGGCAGGGGCCGGACAGGCGGCATTCGTTTTGGCGGGTGGCACTGACCTGCTTGTCCGAATGAAGAGTGATGACTTTGAGGCCGATCTGGTCGTCGACATAAAGGCGATTTCAGGGATGACCGAGGTTGTTGAGACGGAGGATGCCTTCGTGATCGGCGCTGCGGTCACCTGTGCGGAGCTTGGGGAACATGCGGCACTTGTTGCGGCATGGCCCGGTGTTGTCGAAGCGGCCAACCTGATCGGATCGACACAGGTTCAGGGTCGTTGCACGATTGTGGGGAACCTGTGCAACGCCTCCCCCGCTGCTGACAGCGTGCCGGCTCTGGTTGCTGCAAACGCGCAGGTCAGAATTGCGGGGCCTGACGGACGCCGGACCATCGCGGCTCATGATATTCCGGTGGGGCCGGGCAAGACCTCCCTGCAAATGGGAGAAATTGTCGAAGCGATTGTATTGGCGAAGCCGCAAGGCGCATCCGGTGATGCCTACCTGCGCTTTATCCCGCGCACAGAGATGGACATTGCGGTTGTTGGTGCCGGGGTCAACCTGACGCTGGATGCTGACGGCACGGTGCAGGCCGCGCGGGTCGCGCTGGGGGCTGTCGCGCCCAAGGTTGTCTTGTCGGATGAGGCTGCCCAGACCATTCTGGGAACCCGGTTGGAGGATGCCGCACTAGATGCTTTGGCGGCGGCCTGCTCAGCGGCGAGCACGCCGATTGATGACAAGCGCGGCACCGTGGAATTCAGAAAAAAGGTTGCGGGCGTGCTGGCGCGCCGCGCGGCGCGTATCGCCTATGACCGTGCGGGAGGGAAATGATGTCTTCGATAGCAGTATCAACAACCATTAATGGTGACGATGTAGAGTTTCTGTGTCGGACCGACGAGACTTTGCTTGATGTCCTTCGCAATCGGCTGGGGCTGATGGGGGCCAAGGAAGGGTGCGGGACAGGCGACTGTGGTGCGTGCTCCACCATGATGGATGGCCGGCTGGTCTGTTCCTGTCTGGTGCTTGGGGCGGAAACCCAGGGCCGCAGCATCGAAACCATCGAAGGCATGGCGCAGGGCAGCAACCTGCATCCCCTGCAAACCAAGTTCCTTGAACATGCCGCATTGCAATGCGGTATTTGTACACCGGGATTTCTGATCGCCGCCAAGGCCTTGCTGGACGTCAATCCTGACCCGACAGAAGAAGAGATCAGGTTTTGGCTGGCGGGCAACCTGTGCCGTTGCACGGGTTACGACAAGATTGTGCGCGCCGTTCTGGATGCGGCACGTGAAATGCGGGGAGAGCAGGCATGAGTTTCGATTCAACCTATCGCGAAGATGACCGCAAGTTAGTTGGCACCCGTCCGGTTCGGCCCGATGGCGTTGACAAGGTAACGGGGCGTGCCCGATACGGCGCTGACTTCAACATGCCGGGTCAATTGGTTGGCCGGATTTTACGCAGCCCCCACGCGCATGCCCGCATTGTGTCAATCAATACCGCAGCCGCCGAAGCGGTTAAGGGCGTCAAGGCCGTCCTCACCGCAGCCGACCTACCCGATTTGACCGACGGGAATCAGGAAACATATGCCATTCTCGACAACTGCATGGCGCGGGCAAAGGCGATGTATGATGGTCACGCCGTTGCGGCGGTTGCGGCCATTGACGAAGCCTCCGCGCGCAAGGCGCTCAAGCTGATTGAAATCGAATATGAGGTGCTGCCTCATGTGGTGGATGTAGATGCCGCAACCCGGCTTGATGCCCCTGTTCTGAACGAGAGCATCTTTACCAGCGGGGTTGAGCCCGCACCCGAGAAGCCGTCGAATGTTGCCGCCCGGTCAGAGTTTGGGCACGGCGATGTCGATGCCGGTTTTGCGCAGGCTGACATCATAATTGAGCGGAACTACAAGACCGAACAGACCCATCAGGGCTATATCGAACCGCATGCCTGCGTTGCGAACTGCAACTCCGACGGCACGGCGGACCTGTGGGTCTGCACGCAGGGACATTTTGTTTTTCGCCAGAATTGCGCGGACCTGCTGGGGTTGGATGTCTCCAAACTTCGGGTAACATCATCGGAAATTGGCGGTGGATTTGGCGGGAAAACCCACGTTTGGGCCGAGCCGGTTGCGCTTGCCCTGTCTCGTAAAGCGGGCAGGCCGGTCAAGTTGGTCATGTCGCGCGAAGAAGTGTTCCGGGCGTCGGGACCAACCAGTGCGACCTCGATTGACGTCAAGATCGGTGCCCGCAAGGATGGCAAGATCACTGCAGCCCAAGCGACGCTGCGCTATTCAAATGGTCCTTATCCGGGGCCATGGGCCGAATTGGGCGCGATGACGTCATTTGCCTGCTACGATCTGGAGAATGTCAGGACAATCGGCTTTGAAGTCTTGGTCAATCGACCCAAGGTTGCGGCGTATCGTGCGCCCTCTGCGCCGATGGCTGCTTTTGCCGTCGAAAGTGCCGTGGATGAGCTGGCACAAGAGGTTGGCATGGATGCGGTCGCGCTGCGGATCATGAACGCGGCAAGCGAGGGCAGTAAATCTTCCTATGGGCCTGTCTATGGCCCTATTGGCATTGGGCCCACGCTGGAAGCCGCACAGACCCATCCCCATCTCAGCGCCCCTTTGGGCAAAAATCAGGGCAGGGGCATGGCCTGTGGTTTCTGGTTCAATTTTGGCGGGCAGACCTGCACCGACTTGAATATCAGCGCCGACGGCACCGTTACATTGGCGGTTGGCACCGTGGACGTGGGCGGCTCGCGGGCCTCGCTGTCGCTGATCGCGGCGGAGGAACTGGGCATTCCCTATGAGGACATCAAGGCGGTTGTCGCAGATACGGCAACCCTTGGATACAATGACATGACAGACGGGAGCCGGGGGACGTTTTCAACCTCGATGGCCACGATCTCTGCTGCACGCAACGCCAAGAAGACGCTATGCGAACGCGCGGCGCTGAGCTGGGATATTCCGGTTGAAGATGTCTATTGGGAAGACGGCCACGCCAAGGCATCCGGGCCAAAGTATGGCAACCTCCAGCCCGTTTCGATCAAGGAGATCGCAGCGGAGGCGGGCAACACCGGCGGGCCGATTGCAGGGCACAGTGAATTGGTGGCGGATGGTGCCGGTGTCTCCTTTGCGACCCACATCTGTGACGTCGAAGTGGACCCCGAAACCGGTGCAACCAGTGTCATCCGCTATACGGTCATTCAGGATGCGGGCAAGGCCGTGCACCCGGCGTATGTCGAGGGGCAGTATCAGGGCGGTGCGGCGCAAGGCATCGGCTGGGCGCTGAATGAGGAATATGTCTATGGCGCGGATGGACGGCTGCAAAATCCCGGTTTCCTGGATTACCGCATTCCGGTCTGTTCCGATCTGCCGATGATAGATACCCAGATCCTTGAAATCCCGAACCCCAATCACCCCTATGGTGTGCGCGGCGTCGGGGAAACGTCAATTGTGCCGCCGCTTGCGGCCGTTGCAAATGCGGTGTCAAACGCGGTTGGTGTGCGCATGTCACATGTGCCGGTATCACCACCGCGCATCCTCGCGGCGCTGAACGACAAGGCGTAGGCGATGGTGGAGGTAACGCTCTGGGGTGGTCTGGTTCCATTGGCTGACAACCAAAAGACAATCGCCGTGGAGGCGACCACCATAAGAGAGTTGCTGCGCAAACTTGAGGAAAAATACCCCGGTCTGCGAGAGCCGATCAAGAACCAGGTTGCCGTTGCGGTTGATGGCGTCATCTACCGCAACGACTGGTCTCAGGCGATACCAGACGGGGCCGAGGTGTTGCTAATGCGTCGGCTTGCGGGGGGGTAGCGTCCGGCATCCGGGCTGTCATGCTGCCAGACTTGGGGCCGGCGTCGATCGTCGCCATCATCCCGCCGGGTGCAATTCTTCATGCGCGCTGGCTTGTGGCGTTGATCGCGTTGGCGTCGCCAATCTTCAAAAGAAGTGTGGCGCGGACCTTAGGAGCAATTGGCGGCTATGGTTCGTGAACCCCCAACGAGCCTCGAAGTTGAAGCGTCGCGTCGAGTTTGACAGAGACGCCATCGCTCTTATGTTCCAGTATTCTGACCAGTTCGACCGCCGCTTTCCGTCCCATTTCCCGATGCGGCACGTGCACGGTGGTGAGGCTGGGCGTTACGATGCGGGCGATTTCGATGTCATCAAAACCGGTGATTGACACATCTTCCGGCACCCGAAGGCCGATTTCCTGCGCGCGGCGCAAGGCACCAACTGCCAGAACATCGTTCCCACACATCACGACCGTGGGCCTTGGATCATCGGCCATCAGCGCGTCAAACGCATCCGCGCCGTTCTGGATGCCATAGGGTGTTTCGATGACCCTTATGCCGTCGGGGTCGCGCCCGTGGTCGCGCAGGCCGTCTCGAATGCCGGCAAGCCGCAATTGGGCGCGGTCATTTCCCTTGGTGATGCCCGATATTACCGCGATACGTTCGTGGCCCAATCCAATGATGTGGCTGACAAGGCCGGACATCGACTTGCGATTGTCAAAACCGACCGAAGGCTGGTCATGGTCCTTTGAATAGGTCCAGGCCACAAGGATCGGCACATCCTGACGTTCAAGGTATTGATAAATATCAGGCTCTCGGTCATGGCCGATCAGCAGCAGCGCATCTGCCCCACGGGCCACAAGCGCGCGGATCTGGTCCTTTTCGACGGCAGGGTCGTAGGCGCTGCTTGAGATCAGAAGCATATAGCCAAGGGTGCGCAATTCTTCCTGAAAGGCTTGTATCCCGCGCGCAAAAATCGCGTTCTCCATGGTCGGAATGATCGCTCCGATCGTGCGGGTTCGTCTGGCGGCCATGACCCGCGCGCCGAAGTTTGGTGTATATCCCAATTCGTCAATCGAACGCATCACCCTGTCCAGCGTCGCCTTGGCGACCCGGTCAGGCAGGTTCAGACAACGGGACACCGTTGCGGTTGAAACACCGGCGGCTTTCGCAACGTCATCGAGCGTCGGAATGGTCTGACCTGTCTGCATTGGGAACCCCGGTGCCATGTATGGGGTGCAATTACCACAAGGAACACGGCTCGAAAACGATCAATTGGTATGGAGCAGAAGGGCAATGTAAGCGCTTGCATTGAAGAGATGTAAGCGCTTACAGTGATCCGTGAACCGATTCCCCCCTAGGAGCGTCCCCCATGTTTCTTGCAGCCTCAGTTGTCGTTTTTGTCATCTACTTTGCAAACGTCGCTTTGGGCGCTTTCGCAGGCGCTGCATTCCTGGGCGATGTGGGGGAAATGTTGGTTCTGTTCGCGGCGTCGATCCTGTTCGTCGTCGCCATTTTGCAAAAAGAAGCTGACCACAAAGACAAGAACGGCAGCTAACGGTCTTTCGGGAGGAAACACCATGAACGATGAACGTAAGGAACTGGCGTCAGCTGAACGTCGCAACTTTCTCAAACTGACAGCGACCGGCGGTTTCACCGCAGCGATGGTTGCGGGTGCGGGCGGCATGCTCTGGTCATCTGAGGCCGCGGCACAGACGGCCAACGAAGAGCGCGACCGCGAAAAGGCGGCAGAGCATATCATGACGGTCGCCACGGCCTATGTCATGGGTGCATCACGCAGCTATCCGATCATGCAGCTGGACCTCAAGGAGAACATCCAGAACGCGACGAACGGCAAGGTTTACGTCAAGCTCGCCCCCGGTGGTCAGTTGGGGGCCGGCGGCTCTCTGGTGCAAAAAGTCCAGGGCGGCACGATTCAGGCGGCACAGCATTCGCTGTCAAACTTTGCGCCCTTCGCGTCAACGGTTGACCTGATCAACATGCCTTACCTCTGCGGGTCAAATCAGCGGTTCACCAATCTGGTCAATTCCGACTTCTGGAATGCCGAAGTGCACCCCAAGGTCGAAGCGGCCGGTTTCAAGGCGCTGTTTTACGTCAACATCGACCCGCGTGTTGTTGCCGTGCGTAAAGGCGGCGCCGGTGCCGTGTTGTCCCCGTCTGACCTGTCCGGTGTGAAATTCCGTGTGCCCGGTTCCAAGATGCTGCAGCAATATTACCGCATGGTCGGCGCCAACCCGACGCCTGTTGCCTGGGGCGAGACCCCGTCCGCGATCAAACAGGGTGTGGCGGACGCGCTCGACCCATCTGTGGGCGCCCTCTATGTCTTCGGCTTCAAGGATATTCTGTCGCACGTGACCTTCACCCAGGCGGTGCCGGATAGCCAGGTTTATTCCTGTAACCTTGAGTGGTTCAATTCCATGCCTGCCGACGTACAGGACGGGATCATGTGGGGGTCCGAGATGACCGCCCATCAGAACCTGTCCAAGGTGCCATCTGCACGCGCCTATGCGATGGCGGAACTGGCCAAGGCCGGTGTCCAATTCCACAGCCTCAGCGAAGATCAGCTGGGCGAATGGAAAGCGGCGGGCGGTTATCAACTGCCGGAGTGGGACACGTTCAAGACAGAACTTGCCGGTTCACTGGACGCCTTCAACAAGATGGAAGAGGCGGCCAGCACCCAGGGCAAATACTACGTGCACGACGCTTGAAGCGTCCGGGGCAGGGGCCGCAATGGTGCCTGCCCATCCCTACAATTCCTAATGACAGACCTTCCTTTTGCCGGGGCGCTGCCCGTCGGTACAGGCGAGGTGCCGAACTGACAAAGGGCAGGATACGAAATGCATTTTCTACGTCGAATTGACCGCGATGCCGAACGGTGGCTGCTTTTGACCTTCTACGTGATGTTGGTCATCACGATGGCCGTTGAAGTCATCCGGCGCGAATTGTTTTCCTACTCGTCAATCTGGGGAGAAGAGATCGTTCGCTATTCTTTCATCTATCTTGCCTGGATCGGAGCCGCCGCCGCGGTCAAGGAACGTGCACATATCCGCATTGATGTGGTCATGCATTACCTGCCGCCGCGTTCCAAGGCGCTGCTCTATATCTTTGGGGATCTGGTGATGTTCGTCGTCGCTGTGATCGCGCTCTACTGGTCGTATGAAACGGTCCATGTCTCGGCGAAATTTGGCTCGGTTACCGACGGGCTACGCATATCGAAGGTCTGGTTCCTGATGGCCGTGCCGATGGGTTTTGCGCTGATCATTTGGCGTCTGCTGCAATCCTTTGTCCGTGATTTCCGTAGCCTGAGAGACGGCACGCCCGTCTATCAGGGCGATACATTGTTTGATTAAGGAGACATTGGATGCTTTGGAATACTCTTAATCAGACCGTTGAGCTGGGTTGGGATTTCTATCTGCCCGTTATCGTGTTTGTCGCGCTGATCGGCCTTGCCGTCCCTGTCTGGGCCGCCATTGGTTCTGCCGCCATATTGATGCTTTGGATGTCCGGTGACCTGCCGCTGAGCCTTGTCGGGGAGAGTCTGTTTTCGGGCATCGACGCCTTTGCGCTGACCGCCGTACCGCTGTTTATCCTGACAGGTGACGTGTTGGTCCGCACCGGGCTGAGCCGCAAGTTTCTGGATGTGGCCGAAGCGCTGACCAACTTTGCCAAGGGCGGCTTTGGCTCTGCCACCGTCCTTGTTTGCGGTATGTTCGCGGCCATTTCCGGCTCTGACGCGGCGGGTGCTGCGGCGGTGGGGCGCATGACCATCGCACGGTTGGTGGAATCGGGTTACCCGCGTCCCTACGCCTGTGCGCTTGTTGCAGCGGGGGCTTGCACGGGCATCCTGATCCCGCCCTCCATCGCTTATATCATCATCGGTCTTGTGCTGGGCATTTCGGCCTCGACGCTGTTCCTGGCCGCGCTTATCCCTGGCCTTGCCATCCTCGCTTCGATCCTGATTACCAACCTGATCGTCAACCGCATCCACGGCTATGAGGGCGGCGGCAACATCAGTTTTGCGGAATGGGCCGCCAATCTGGGCCGTAGTCTCAAATCCGGTTGGTATGCATTTATCGTGCCAGGGATCATCTTTTACGGGATTTTCTCGGGCCGCCTGACGCCAACCGAAGCAGGCGCAACCGCGGTGGTCGTGACCATTTTGATGGGGTTCGTCCTGGGGACGCTGAAACTGTCGGACTTCCCGCCGATGTTGATCAGTTCAGCCAAGGTGAATGGTGTCATCCTGCCGATCATTGCGTTCTCCGCCCCGCTGGCCGAAGCACTGGCCATCATGGGTGTACCGCAGGGATTTGTGACCTCCGTCACCGGCCTGACCGATGAGCCGTGGATATTGATCTTGCTGATGATCGGCATTTTGATCGCGGCGGGCTGCGTCATGGAAACAACCCCGAACATTGTGATCCTTGCGCCGATCCTGAAACCCCTCGCGGACAACATCGGCATGAACGAGATTCAGTTCTCCGTCATGATGATTACCGCGCTGGGTGTGGGGTTCATTACACCACCGCTGGGGCTGAACCTTTTTGTGGTCTCTGGTATCACGGGGGAGTCGATTCTCAAGATCGCCGCCCGCGCCACCCCTTTCGTTTTGTGCATGTTTGTCGTTGTCCTGTTAATCGCCTATATCCCTGCGATTTCGACAACGCTGCTGCCTGAAATTTACAAGTAGGACGACTGAAAATGACACGTGACTATCTGAAAAGAGCCACCCTGACGGCTGAATCTGACGCCTCGGAGGTGCATGATACGGTAAAGTCGATCTTGAGCGACATCGAGGCGGGCGGCGATGCTGCGGCTCTTGAATATGCCAGGAAGTTTGACCGCTACGAAGGCAATGTGTTGCTGACACCCGAGGAAATCGAGGCCGCCTGCGCCCTGGTCCCAGAAAAGCTGAAGGCGGATATCCGGTTTGCCCATGACAATGTGCGCCGCTTTGCCGAGACCCAGAAAGGGACCGTTTCCGATGTCGAGCTTGAGATCGTGCCGGGTCTGATTGCGGGTCAAAAAGCCATCCCCGTCGATGCGGCGGGATGTTATGTGCCCGGCGGTCGCTATAGCCACATCGCATCTGCCGTCATGACCGTCACCACCGCCAAAGTTGCCGGGTGCCGTCATATCACCGCCTGTTCGCCGCCGCGCCCCGATGTTGGGGTGAACCCTGCCATTGTCTATGCCGCCCACATCAGCGGCGCGGACAAGATTATGGCGCTGGGCGGTGTTCAGGGTGTCGCCGCAATGACCTTTGGTCTGTTTGGCCTGCCAAAGGCGAACATCCTTGTTGGCCCCGGCAATCAGTTCGTCGCCGAAGCCAAGCGCATTCTGTTTGGCCGCGTCGGCATCGACATGATCGCAGGCCCCACGGACAGTCTGATCCTCGCGGATGGCAAGGCCGACGCACATATCGTGGCGACCGATTTGGTGTCCCAGGCCGAACACGGGTACAATTCGCCTGTCTGGCTGGTCACGGATGATCGTGGGCTGGCTGAAAAGGTCATGGAAATGGTCCCGACCCTGATCGAGGATCTGCCGGACGTGAACCGTGAAAACGCCTTTGCGGCCTGGCGCGACTATGCCGAAGTGATAGTGTGTTCCGACCGTGAGGAAATGGCGGCATGTTCAGATGAATATGCGCCCGAACACCTGACGGTACAGGCAGACGACCTTGAGTGGTGGCTGAACCGGCTGACGTGCTATGGATCGCTTTTCCTTGGTGAGGAAACCACCGTGTCCTACGGCGACAAGGCAACCGGCACAAACCATGTTTTGCCCACCTCCGGTGCGGCCAGCTACACCGGCGGTCTGAGCGTCCACAAGTATATGAAGATCGTCACCTGGCAGCGCGCCACACGCGAAGGGTCCAAACCCGTTGCCGAAGCCACTGCGCGGATTTCCCGTCTGGAAGGGATGGAGGGACATGCCCGTGCTGCGGATGTCCGGCTTGCCAAATACTTTCCCGGCGAGAATTTTGACCTGTCCGCCGATGGCTGACCAGACCAACCTTTTTGACCTGACGGGCAGGGTCGCTTGTGTGACCGGGGCCAGTTCCGGCCTTGGCCGCCGTGCGGTTTTGGCGCTGCATTCGGCTGGTGCGCGGGTTGTGGGCGTTGCCCGGCGCGCGGAAGCGCTTGCCGATCTGCAGGCCGAGATCGGAGAAGGCTGTGCCGTGGTAACAGCAGATGTGGCTGTTCGTGAGAATATTGCTGATCTGTGCGACGCGGTATCGGAACCGTTCGGGGCACCGGATATTCTGGTGCATGCGGCGGGGGTGAACACGCGTCAGGCCGCAGACGCGGTGACGGCGGAGGGTTGGGACCAGACCCTTGCGCTGAACCTGACCGCGCCGTTCTTTCTGTCTCAGGCCATGGTTCCGGCCATGCGGAAAAGGGGTTGGGGCCGGATCGTGAATTTCGCATCATTGCAAACCACCCGCGCCTTTCCCGGCGGTATCGCCTATGGCGCAAGCAAGGCCGCGGTCGGGCAAATGACACGGGCCATGGCCGAAGCATGGTCGCAAGATGGGATCACAGCCAATGCCATAGGGCCGGGCTTTTTCCCGACCGAATTGACCAGGGCGGTGTTTTCCGATGCGGATCGCGCCGCGCGGAACGCCGCGCAGACCTGTTTGAATCGCAACGGCCGCATGGAAGACATCGACGGTCCGCTGGTGTTCTTGTGCTCAGAGGCATCGGGCTATGTTACCGGGCAGGTTTTGATGGTTGACGGGGGGTATACGGCCAAATGAAAGCACTGGTTTACGACGGCGTGGAAACGCTTGGGTTTCGGGATGTGGCGGATCCGAGCGCAGCAGCAGGTGACCATCTGATCCGGGTCGAGGCCGTGGGCATCTGCGGCTCGGACATGCACGCCTATCTGGGTCATGACGCGCGTCGCCCCGCGCCGTTAATTCTGGGCCATGAGGCCGCAGGTGTGGTTGTCGGTGGGCCAAGGGACGGCATGCGCGTCACTGTCAATCCGTTGGTGACCTGCGGCCGCTGTCCCGCCTGCACGTCGGCGCGGGAAAACCTCTGCCCGCACAGACAGATCATTTCCATGCAACCCCGCGAAGGGGCGTTTGCGCAGTTCGTCACGATGCCCGGACAGAACCTTGTCGAGGTGCCACAGGATGTGACGCTGTCCAAGGCCGCGCTGGCCGAACCGCTGGCGGTCAGCTGGCATGCCGTCCGGCTGGCGATTGACGCGCTGCACCCGGCGGCGGAGCGGCGGGCGCTGGTGATCGGGGGCGGGGCCATTGGATTGGCCGCGGCCCTTGCATTCCGTGCAATGGGCGTGGCGGATGTGACAATCGCCGAGCCAAATGAGGCGCGTCGTGATTTTCTGTCAGAGCAGTGCAATCAGCAGGTGCTATCCACCGCCGGGGGACAATATCCATTGGTTGTGGATGCCGTGGGCTATGCCGCGACACGCGCCGTTGCATCAGCATCGGCAGCACCCGGCGGGGTGATTGCCCATGTCGGGCTGGGAGAGGATGCAGGCGGTCTTGATGTGCGCCGCATGACCTTGCAGGAAATCACATTCATCGGCACCTACACCTATACCGCTCAGGATTTCCACGATACTGCACAGGCGATTTTTGATGGCCGTCTGGGTCCACTTGACTGGTTTCAGGAACGGCCGCTTGCGCAAGGCGCGCAGGCATTTCGTGATCTGCGTAACGGGGTGGTTGCCGCCCCCAAGATCGTATTGAACCCGTGGCCGTGACGTTTTTGACCCTTGCAAAGGAGAACAGACATGTATGCTAAGATACTTGTGCCGATGGCGCTTGATCACGATGTATCCCCCAAGACACTTGCCGTCGCCCAGGCCTTGCTTGGCGCCGGCGGCGAAGTCATTGCCCTGCATGTGCATGAAGCACCGGACGGATCGGTCAATGCCTATCTGGATCCCGAGATTGTGCAGGCCGGGCTTGACCGGGCCAAGGC
>Ga0316204_10005104_pt1 | contig 22300 bp, 15 predicted proteins | sample 6monrhotite_MG_2_FD_205661 | JGI IMG/M metagenome (GOLD analysis project Ga0316204, IMG submission 205661) | Microbial mat bacterial communities from mineral coupon in-situ incubated in ocean water Damariscotta River, Maine, United States -... | ecosystem: Environmental > Aquatic > Marine >... | reverse complement strand
AAAACCGTCCACGTGTTCGCAAGGTCTTGCCTCCTGATGTCGCCTTGCGGCGAGGCATCTGACGTCGCAACACCCTCTAGTGTGAGGCGCTGGGACGTCGCGTTCCTCAAAGGTACCCAGTCGCAGTTGGCGCGCGCCGTTCGGCGCGGTTGGCGCCGCTGGAGTCGCTGTGAAGCAGCCGCTCTGAAGCCGCTGGAGTCGCTGTGAAGCAGTCGCTCGGAGCCGCTCTGGAAGAGGAGAGGAGAGGAGAGGAGAGGAGAGGAGGAAGGTGCGGGCTCAGTGAGGGGGACGATAGGACTCGTAAAGGTACGGACTCGCGGTAGGGCAGACCAACCAACGGGGTGCGGGCACACCCCCTCAGAGCCAGATGCAGTTGGCGTCCGGCGAGGCGAAGGTGATGTCGGTGTTCTTGTAGAAGCCGACACCGAACAGCTCGGTGTCTGAGGTGTACACCCACTCCAGACCACCCTCGTCGTCGTAGGTCAGACCGTACTCCTCGGTCCAGGCCACCCCGTAGGGGTTCAGCTCAAGATCACAGGTGGTCTCGGCTTCGTTGAGCGTGGCCTCGATTGAGAGGATGATGTCGTAGGCGCCAGTCTCGTCGCCGGTCCCGGTCATGTCCCAGACCACCTCGCAGTCGGCGCCGCCGACGTCCTCCCACTGGGTCGTGGCGAAGACCAGCCAGTACTCCTTGCCCTCGACCGTCGAGGGGGTCGTCCACTCGTAGATGCCAGCGAAGTAGGTCGTCGCCCCGCGCGTATCGAAGATGTCCTGGCAGTGGTCCTCATCCAGGCCCTCGCGCGGATCCGGCAGCCCCTCCGGCTCGACGGTTGCGCCGGTGTCACCGGTATCGGTGTCCGCGTCGGCGTCGGCGTCGGCGTCGGCGTCGGCGTCGGCGTCGGCGTCGGCGTCGGCGTCGGCATCGGCATCAGCGTCCGCATCAGCGTCAGCGTCGGCGTCGGCGTCGGCGTCAGCGTCCGAGTCCGAGTCGGCGTCCGAGTCGGCGTCCGTGTCCGCATCCGTCTCGGTGTTCGGCTCGGTGACGCCGGTGTCGCCGTCTTTGTCGCCGGTGCAGGCGGTGAGCGGCAGCGCGAGCAACAGCAGCAATAGTCGGGCCATGGTTCTCCTCCAGCCGCCCACTATAGTCTCAACATCAACCGGCGGCGGAGAGAACCTCCAGCACGCCGATCATGAAGGAGAGTCCGGCAAACAGCGCGACAACGAGTCAGCAGGGCGCCCGATTGTTGCTCACCAATGCGCGGGCAGGCGCCTCAGCGGCGGTCGCCGCCCATGTACCCGAAGCGCCGGGGCACGCTGTCCGGCGCGGTGCGGTCCTCGCGCAGATACATCGCCACAGCCTCGGCGATCGAGTCGGCGATCGCCCTGGCGTTGTCCGGTCGGGGGCGGATCGGCTTCAGCCCGTCGAACTCCCAGACCAGATCCTTGCGAACCTCGATGCCCAGCGAGCTGGGGCGATCCGGCGAGAAGCGGTAGTCGTTGACGATCTCCGGGTTCTTCTCGACGAAGACCTGGAGGTGGGTGTACGCCTCGCGGGCCGCGCGGAACTCCGAGCCCCGGCCCGAGGGCGCGCGGCGGAACATGTGGAGGTGACTGCGGAGGGCCTCGGACTCGGTCGAGCGGAGGTTGGTGTCCATCAGCATGGCCCACACCCGGCGGTAGCCCGGCAGGCCCTCGGTCTCGGGGTGCTGGGTCAGGAAGCGGCGGCGCAGGTAGTTGAAGTAGAACCAGACCTGGCTGCGGACCTCGATGCTGCCCTCGGGCAGGCAGTACGGGTAGTTGTGGGCCACCGGTACGCCGTGCTTCTCCAGCGTCAGGGAGATGCGGCTCAGCAGGATGCGGTCGGCGGTGAACTCCGCCAGAACGTCCGGGTAGAGCGGGTCGAACATGCCCCGGGGCAGCTCGCCGTGCTCCTGGATCGCGTTGGAGCGGTTGACCAGGCTCACGTGGGGGCGCTGGATGCCGCTCGGGTTGATCGGATCGTAGGTGTGCACGGCGATCTTGATGAGCCGATCCCGCACCACGGCGTCGGTGCGGGCGGAGATCAGGTCGTAGTACGACTCCAGCAGGTGGGTCTTCTGCTCGTAGCTCAGCAGGTCCGAGAAGGGGTAGTTCACCGCGTAGCGGTTCAGGTGCTCGGCCTTGCTGCCGGTGACGCCAGGGAAGCGCCCATAGTCCATGAGCACCCGGGCCACGTTGACCTGGAAGAAGCCCTCCAGCCCCAGCGCCGACGAGAGGAAGCCGGCCACCATGGAGGCGCCCCAGTCCCGCTCGCGCTCGTAGTAGCCTCGGAAGGCGTCCGCGCCGATGGAGCCGCCCTCGGAGTCCTGGAGGAACTGCGCGGGGATGAAGGAGCCGTCATGGACCGTGTCCACCATCACCCGCCCCAGGTACTGCGCGGGGATGGGGTGGTCGCGAACACCTGCCGAGTCGTTGGCCGTGGGGATGAACTCCAGCAGCTCAACGGGCTCAGTCGTGTAGTCGGTCAGAATATTGGTCATGGAGAACCGGGGTTTCTGGCTCGGGGGGAGCCTGTTGTTCTACCGCGAGAACACCTCACCCGCAGCACCCGTTTCTTCCCGCCATGCTTACAGCTCATCGACACACCGCGTTGAACGCCTGACCCGGAGAGATCGGATCATCGCTCCAAATGATCCAATGTCTTCTCTCAGACCTCTCTCTCTTGAACAACCCGACTGAACATCCAGAACCGCGGCGACTGTCCGATTCCGGCGGTTAGGTTGTCTGACCTCACGGAGGCATGAATGTGTGGAATTATCGGATATCTCGGGCCTAAGAATGCCCACGGTGTGCTGCTAGACGGCCTGCATCGGCTCGAGTATCGCGGCTATGACTCAGCGGGGCTGGCCCTCATCCAGGACGGCGAGCTGAAGACCATCAAGTCCGTCGGCCGCGTCATCGGCCTGGAGCAGAAGTCCCAGGGCATGAGCGGCCGCACCGGCATCGCCCACACCCGCTGGGCGACCCACGGCGGCGTGACCCACGAGAACGCCCACCCCCACGTCGACGGCACGGGCCGGATCGCCGTGGTCCACAACGGCATCATCGACAACGCCCAGGTCATCCGCCAGCAGCTGGTCGCCGAGGGCGTGACCTTCCGCAGCGAGACCGACTCCGAGGTCCTGCCGCACCTGATCCGCAAGTTCTACGAGGGCGACCCCGTCGCCGCCGTCCGGCAGGCCCTGCAGCAGGTGCGCGGCACCTGGGGCGTGGCCGTCACCTTCGCGGATCACCCCCGCGTCGTGGTCGCCGCCCGCAACGGCTCCCCCCTGGTGATCGGGCTCGGCGACGGCGAGACCTTCCTCGCCAGCGACGCCCACGCCCTCGTCAAGTACACCCGCCGGGTCATCTACCTGGAGGACGGCGAGCTCGCGTCCCTGAGCCCCGACGCTGTGGAGACCTTCCGCCTGCAGGGCGGCACCAGCGATCACGATGTGGAGGAGCTGACCGCGACCTACGGCGATGAGGGCAAGGGGGATTTCCCGCACTACATGCTGAAGGAGATCCACGAGCAGCCCGAGTCCGTCACCCGCTGCCTGCGCGGCCGGGTGCACGAGGAGGCCGGCACCGCGCGCCTCGGCGGCTTCGAGCTGAGCCCCCGGGATCTGGTGAAGACCTCCAGGATCGCCATCCTCGGCTGCGGCACCAGCTACCACGCGGCCATGGTCGGCGCGATGAGCATCGAGAGCCTCGGCCGCATCCCCGCGACCGCCGAGATCGCCTCGGAGTTCCGCAGCCGCAACCCGGTGATCGACCCCGACGCCATCTACCTCGCCGTGTCCCAGTCCGGTGAGACCTACGACACGCTGGGCGCCATCAAGGAGGTCCAGGTCAAGGGCGGCCGGGTGCTGGGTGTGGTCAACGTGGTCGGCTCCAGCATCGCCCGCGCCTGTGGGGCCGGCGTCTACATCCACTCCGGGCCAGAGATCGCGGTGGCGTCGACCAAGGCGTTCACTTCCCAGGTCTCGGCGCTGTACCTCTTCACCCTGATGCTGGCCCGCTCCCGCACGCTCTCCCCCCACCAGGGACAGGAGCTGGCCCGGGAGCTGATGGCCGTACCTCAGAAGGTGGAGGCCTTCCTGAAGGAGTTCGGGCAGCCGGGCAAGGGGCCCATCCAGCATGCGGTCGCCCACCTCGTCGGCGCGCGCTACGCCCTGTTCATGGGTCGCGGGCGGTCCTGGCCGGTGGCGTTGGAGGGCGCGCTCAAGCTCAAGGAGATCGCCTACATCCCCTGCGAGGCGTACCCGGCGGGCGAGATGAAGCATGGGCCCATCGCCATGATGGAGAAGGGCACCCCGGTGATCGCCATCGTCCCGGATGATGAGCACCGCGAGGCGACGCTCTCCAACATCCAGGAGGTCAAGGCCCGCAACGCCTGCGTGATCGTGATTCACACCCGAGGGGATGTGGACGCGGAGCGGCTGGCGGATGTGTCCATCCCCATCCCGCGGACGGCGCCGCTGCTGTCGCCGCTGGTGAGCGTGGTGCCGCTGCAGCTGCTGAGCTACCAGGCGGCGCTGGCGCTGGGGCGGGACATTGACATGCCGCGGAACCTGGCGAAGTCGGTGACCGTCGCCTGACAGCGCCGCGCGCTCCAGCCAGGGCACAGCGTACCGGGCAGAGGCGCGGCCAGGGCGCGCGAGGCGCCCGGGCCAGCTACGCGACCTGCGCCGTACTAGAAGTTGGACTCTTCAATGTAGAGCTGGTCGCCGGCCTTCAGCGGCACATCATCCGCGCGCCCCTTCAGGATGTCCTTCAGGGCGATCCGGATCTGCTGACCATCCCGCAGCAGGTACGCATACCGCAGCCGCGCGAGCTGAGTCGGCCCACCCGCGGCGTTCAACGCCTGGGTGACGGTCATCCCCTCGGAGAACCCGACCGCGCCAGGCTCATCGACCTCACCCGTGACGTAGACCTTCAGGCCCTCGGGGATGTAGACCACATCCCCCGCCCGCAGGCGGAGGTTGTTGTCGCCCCGCCCCATCAACGCGTCCTGGGACACGGAGACCGTGTTCGTCAGGCCGTTGGCGAGCACACGCTTGACGTGGATCTCGTTGACCGATCGCTCGGCCTCGAGCCCGCCGGCCTCCGCCAGCACATCCAGCAGGGTCGTCGAGCCCCGGAGGTAGTAGACCCCCGGCTCCTTGACCGCGCCGAGCACCTGCACGGGCTGGCTGCCGTACCCCTCAACCGCCACTGTGACATGCGGCGAGACCAGATAGTCCGCGGCAAGCAGCTCGGTGAGGTGTCGGTCGATCTCCCGGCTGGTCATCCCGGCGACCTTCACCTGCCCCAACAAGGGGAGGTTGATGGCGCCGGTATCATCCACCGGACATGATCCGCTGAGGTCGGCTTCGTCGTACACCTGTACGCTCAGGATATCGCCGCCGCCAATGCGGTAGGCGTCGGGAAGCTCGAACCCGGTTTGAAGGGAAAGATCATCGGTCGCTACAGCATCCGCCGCCCATACAGGCGACCACGCAATAGCTGAAAGCGCGATGACAGTGATCCATCTGGACATCTTCTGCACTCCTGTCCTCTGCTACATCACGCGCTAAGAACCAAACTATCTCGACAATGCCAAGAACGGAAGGTTTGACACCACATTTAGAAAGATTCGTTAAGTTCTCCCAGGTTTTAGCCGACCGGGGAATTCGTTCCTCTTAAACGCCTGGAAACACAAGGCTCATGCAACGCACTCTGCTTGCCGAACCGAGGGTCTTCGGACCATTCGTCGACCTGCTGGTGTTGGCCACCTCCTGGTGGGCGACCGTCCACCTCCGTCAGTGGCTGCGCGTCTGGTGGCCCTTCGACCTCGTCCCTGGCGAGGCCGCGGTCATTCAGGCCCTGTCGGTCGGTCCCCACCTCTTCCTGGGTTTCCTGGTCGTCCCCGTCTGGCTCCTCTGCCTGCGGGTCTACCGGACCTACGATGACCTCCGCACGCTGCGGAAGGACATCCTCGCCATCCGCATCGGCCGGGCGACCCTCGCCGCGACCCTCCTGATGGCCTGGGGCATCTTCGCCCTTCAGATCGATCAGGTCAGCCGCACGCTGTTCGTCGGCTTCCCGCTCATCGCGGCGGGCATGGTCTTCGCGAGCCGGCTGAGCATGGTCGCCTTCATGCAGCGCAAGAACCTGGCGGCCCACAACATCGTGGTCATCGGCGCGGGCGCGGAGGCCGAGCCCTTCATCAAGACGCTGCTGGACAACGCGGACTGGGGCCTGCGGGTGTACGGGGTCATCCGACCCGGCGCCGCCGATGACGACCCGGTCACCGACGTCGCCGGGCAGCGCATCCCCGTGCTGGGGCATCTCTCCGAGCTGCCGCGCGTGCTGGAGACCCACCCGATTCATCAGGTGTACCTCACCGGCCGCGCCTGGGAGACCCGCACCCTGCGGCAGGTCGCCGACAGCTGCGAGGAGCTGGGCGTCGAGTTCTCCATGGACGCCAACTTCCTCGGCCTGCGGGTAGCCCAGGCGGAGCTGCGGGACTTCGAGGGCTGGAGCGTGCTCTCCTTCACCTCCACCCCCCGCTCCGGCGAGGCCATGGTGGTCAAGCGCATGCTCGACATCATCACCACCGGCCTCGGGCTCGCCGCCCTCTCCCCGATCTTCCTGCTGACCGCCCTGGCGATCAAGCTGGAAGACCCCAGCGGGCCGGTCTTCTTCGGCCAGCAGCGCTCAGGGCTCTACGGCAAGAGCTTCACCATGTGGAAGTTCCGCTCGATGGTCGCCGACGCCGAGAAGCTGAAGGCGCAGCTCCAGTCCCAGAACGAGATGGACGGGCCGGTCTTCAAGATCAAGCATGACCCCCGCATCACCATGATCGGGCGCTTCATCCGCAAGACCTCCATCGACGAGCTGCCCCAGCTCTGGAACGTTCTCCGCGGCGACATGTCGCTGGTCGGCCCGCGCCCGCCCATCCCCGCCGAGGTCTCTCAGTACGAGCGCTGGCAGCTCCGCCGGCTGTCGATGCGGCCTGGAATCACCTGCATCTGGCAGGTCTCCGGGCGCAACAACATCGACTTCGAGACCTGGATGAAGCTGGACCTCCAGTACATCGACAACTGGAGCCTCTTCCTCGACATCAAGCTCCTGCTGAAGACCATCCCCGTGGTTCTGCTCCGGCAGGGCGCGAGCTGAGACGACGCTTGGCCGGACCACACACAGCCCCCAACGAACGACGGCCCCCCTCAGCGATCATCCCGCTGGCGGGGGGCGCGGTCATCATGGGCATCCTCTTCGGCAGCGTGCTCTACATGCACTGGATGCCGCAGCTGGTGGTCGTCGCGTCGGTGATGATCGGCCTGGCGTTCTTCGTCCGGCCGCAGCTCTCGCTGATGGGCTTCTTCGCCCTGCGCGCCATCTTCGACCTGCTCTGGTGGGTGCCCATCAGCTTCATGGGCCTGAACGTAATGGAGCTGTTCAGCGGCGCCTGCGCGGGCCTGGCCCTGGTGCTGTTCTACCTGGAGCTGCGCCGCTTCGAGAACCACCCGGCGATCCCCGCCTTCGCGCCGTACCTCGTGATCATCGCCTTCGCGGCGGTCCGGGACATGAACCTGCGGGACGGGCTCGAGATCCTCGCCCGGTACATGAGCCCCTTCCTGTTCATGTTCGTCATCACGGCGTTCTTCAACACCCGCCGCCTGCGCCGTCAGTTCTTCCTGATGCTCACGGCGGTCTGCGCGATACCGATCCTGGTCTCGCTCTACCACCTGATGAGCGGCCAGATGAGCACGTACTCGCTGGACGGCTACAACCGGCTGATCGGCGGCTACAAGAACCTGCACACCCACGCCCTGATGATGATGTTCATCACCTCGGTGGGGCTGTTCTGGGTGCAGCACGTGCGCCGCACGAACTTCACCGTGCTGTTCGCGGCCTACACCGGCCTCGCCGCGATGTGCCTGTACTTCAGCTACGTGCGCACAGCCATGCTGGGGCTGGCGATCGGCGCGCTGGTGTTCCTGTGGGCCGCGGGCCGGACCCGGCTGCTGGTCATAGCCATCGCCGCGGGACTGCTGCTGGTGCTGACGAGCGCCACCATCCAGGATCGCTTCTCGGACTTCACGCTGCTGTTCTCCTCGGGGATGTACTCAGACGACCGGGGCGAGCTCGGCAGCGGCCGGCTGGCGCTGTGGAGCGTGTCCATGACGGAGTACCTGAAGTACCCCTTCGGCGAGATCCTGCTGGGCCTGGGCCTCGGCAAGCACGCAGCGCTCACCGCCCCCTTCTTCACGGCCGCCTACCTCGACCCCAAGATCGGGGAGATCGACCCGCACAACGACTACCTGTCGCTGCTGTACCAGATGGGCCCGATCGCGCCGCTCGCGTACATCGCGATCCAGGCGCAGGTGGTTCGTTACGGGCTGCGCCTGCGGCGGGTCGCCGAGGATCAGTGGGCGCGGGACTTCGGCGCCTTCATGGTCGCCATGAGCGCGACATCGTTCGCGACGAACTGCGTATCCAACGCGTTCGTCTCCCGGGTGACCCTGAGCTGGTTCTACTGGGGGCTGGCCGGCATCCTGTTCGGCGAGGCTATTCAGACCTTTCGAGAGCAGGCTAAGGGCCCCGAAAAACCGCTCGCCGCCTCTCCGGATTTATCGAGCCGTTCGATTTCGTGACATGCGCTCGCCCCCCTCTGCCCCTGCCCCTGCCCTCCCGCGAGCGCAGCGAGCTCTGAGCGCGCAGCGCGACAGCTCCGATCGTCAGAGTGGGTGCCGCGAGCTTGCGAGCAAATCCCCCGCAGGGTTCGTCAACATCCCGCTGAGTCCCCGAACTCCTCGACGCCATACCAAGATGTTGACGTGTCCCGAGGAAGGGCACCACCTGGTTCGCGCCTCAAAGGAGCGGAGGGCCCAGGGGGTGAATCGTGACCCGAGGAGGAACGACGAGGGAGACTCACGAGGGGGTCCTCCAGACCGGGTGATGATGAACCCCAGGCAAGCAAACCAAGCCGTACCATTACCCGGTCTGGAGGACTTCTGCGAGAGCCCCCACCATCCTCCTGCTGGCGTCACCGAGACATCCCGCCTTTCTCCAACGGACCCCGCCACAGCCGCCACAGCCGCCACAGCCGCCCTCTGTGGAGAGCTGGCGAGCACAACTCAGCCTGCTGCTCAGAGCCTCCACAGACGAGGTCTGTGGCTGTGTGGGCGTGGTGTGTCTTGAGGAGACAGCAGCGTCTCGGCGATGCCAGCGGGAGAGGTCGCGGGGCCTCGGCGCGGGTGTGAGCGGAGTCAGGCTGGCGGAAGGCGAGCGTCTCGGTGGTACCGGCGGGAGGATCGTGGGGGCTCTCGCAGAAGTCCTCCAGACCGGGTAATGGTACGGCTTGGTTTGCTTGCCTGGGGTAACTCCGTTCCCCCCTCGTGAGTCTCCCTCGTCGTTCCTCCTCGGGTCACGATTCACCCCCTGGGCCCTCCGCTCCTTTGAGGCGCGAACCAGGTGGTGCCCTTCCTCGGGACACGTCAACATCTTGGAATGGCGTCGAGGAGTTCGGGGACTCAGCGGGATGTTGACGAACCCTGCGGGGGATTTGCTCGCAAGCTCGCGGCACCCACTCTGATGTTTGGAGCTGTCGCGCTGCGCGCTCAGAGCTCTCTTCGTTCGCGGGAGCGCGGGAGCGCGGGAGCGGCCGGGCTACCGCGCGGCCAATCCCCTACTCGCCGACAGTCGCCGGCGTCGGCTCATCCTCAGGCTCAGCGCTGTAGTACTGGTAACCATCGTAGTAGTAGTAGTAGTAGCCGTACCCCGCGTTCCGCGTGTTCAGCTTGTTCACAATGGCGCCGATCACATTGGCGTCCACCTCAGCCAACCGCGCCCGCGTCTGCACCACCAGACTCCGACTCGTCCGGTTCGCCTCGATGACCACCAGAACCCCATCCGTCAGGTTCGCGATCATCAGCGGATCCGCCACCACATTCACCGGCGGCGTATCGACGATGATCATGTCGTAGCCCTTGATCCGATCCAGCAGCGCCCCCATCTTCTCGCTGCCCAGCAGCTCAGCAGGGTTCGGCGGCATCGGCCCGGCCACCAGCACATCCAGCCCCGGAACATGCGTGGGCGTCACCGCGCTCGTAAACGGCACCTCATTCGTCAGCACATTCGAGAGCCCGACATCATTGGGCAGCTCATAGAGCTTGTGGGCGTTGGGACGTCTGAGATCCGCGTCGATCAGCAGCGTGCGGCTACCCGTCATCGCGATGAGCGCCGAGAGGTTCGCCGAGATGAAGGACTTGCCCTCCCGAGGCACCGCCGAGGTGATCAGCAGACGCTGGATCGGCTTCTCGCGTGTGCGGAACAGCAGGTTCGTCCGGATCGATCGCAGGCTCTCCGCCACCGCCGACCGCGGTCGGGTGTAGACGAAGATGTTCCGGTCCCGTCCCGGGTTGATGTCCTTGGCCTCCTCCGCCGGGATCATGGGCACCACCCCCACGAAGTTCATGCCGACGACGCTCTCGACGTCCTCGCGGCTCTTCACCGTCGAGTCCAGATACTCCATGAAGAACGCCAGGGCGCAGCCGCCGAAGAGCCCCATCATCAGCCCCATGCCGATGTTCACCATCAGCACCGGACGCACCGCCTCGTACACCGGGATCGCCGGGTCCACGAAGCTGACGTTGTTCGCCTGGAGCACGCGGGAGAGGTCCACCTCGCCCATGCGCTGGTCGAGGTTCTTGTAGAAGGAGTCGTCGCGGGCCGCGTCAGACTCCAGGAACTCCAGCTCCAGCAGCTTGTTCTCCAGCAGCTTGGCCTCGTCCTTCACGATGTCCAGCTCGTCCGCCAGCGCGAACTCCCGGCTGGTGACGACGTCCAGCTCGGCGCGCTTGCCGCCGATGACCTGCTGCATGTGAGAGCGGATCTGAGCCTCCAGATCCGACACCTCGAGATCCATGCGCTCCATCTTGGGGTGCGCGTCCTTGTAGCGGGCCACCAGGCTGGAGCGCTCCTGCTCCAGGGTCTTGTGGGACGTCAGCAGGCTGTTGAGCACCTCGTTGCCGGCCGAGAGGTGGTTGGCGAGGGCCAGCCAGCTGTCGGAGTTGAAGAGCCGGACCAGCTCCTCGTAGTCCGCGGACAGCGAGACCTGCTCGGTGTGGACCTTGCTCCAGGTCTCCTGCAGCTCCACCAGCGCGCGCTGGGTGGTGTTGCGATCCTCGCGCACGCCGATGAGGTCGTTCTCGTCCTTGAACGCGGACACGGCCCGGTCGGACTCGCGCTTGCGGGACCGGTAGACCTCCTGCTGCTCCTTGAGCCAGCCGAGGGCCTGCTCGGTGGTCTCCAGGCTGCGGTTCAGGTTGGCGTCCATGTAGACGCGGGCCAGGGTGTTGGCGAAGAGGGCGGACTTCTCGGGGTCCGGGTACTCCATGACGATGCTGACGAGGTGCGTCTCCGCGTCAGGATCGATCTGCATGTGAGCCTTGAAGTACTGGACCGGCTTCTCCAGCTCGTCGAAGTCGGTGATGCCGTGCTGCTCGCGCAGGCGACGGATCGTCTCCTCGACCACCGTGCGGCTCTTGATGATGCGGTACTGGGTGCCGTAGTAGGCGCGCATCTCCAGGGCCGAGGAGGTGCTCGCGAGCTCGGAGACCTCCTCCACGTTCAGCGCCACGGGCGCCTTCGGGCTGATCTCGAGGATCGCCGTCGACCGGTAGTACCGGGTCGACAGGAGCGTCCCGATGATCACGGTGATGGTAAGAACCACCGTGAACAGAAGCACCATGTATTTGCGCTTCTGGAGGACGTACCAGTAGTGGATGAGGAGGGCCTCACGGGCATCGGGTTCGTTGTGATTTCTGAGTCCCATTCAGCTGCCTCTTCAATTGAGCGTGCTATCACGCCCCAACGCGCCAAACCATGACTGACGATCCGGCCACCAGTAACTTGAGGGATTTGTCCCGCGGACGGATCACTCTGTTCCTCGGATTTCTATTTCCGATCGCGGTCCTGCCCTTCGCCACGGTGCACGATACGGCGCGGGCGGCCGTGGGGATCACCTGCGCGCTGCTCGGCGGATTCGCCGTCGTGCTCGGCACGAGCAAGGGCGCCCCGGCCCGGTGGGTCGCGCGGGTGTGGTGGGTCGCCGCGGCGGCGCTGGTGATGAGCGCCCTCGCCGCGATTCCGCTCGGCGCGGGGGGTCGCGCCCTGCTGCAGCCCGCCCTGGCGGGGCCGGTGAGCGCCGTGCTGGCGATGGTCGGGCGCGAGACGCACACCGCGGCGCTGAACCCCTGGCAGGGGGCGGCGGACTGGATCTTCGCCGCCCAGGTGCTGATCCTGGGCCTCGGCTGCGCCTGCGTGGCGCGGGGGGTGCGGCGGGCCCGCAAGCTGGCGATGGTGATGATCGGCACGGGCGTGGGGCTCACCATGCTCAGCTGGGCGCAGCGCCTCACCGACGCGGAGTCCATCTTCTGGATCTCCGGCGTGCCGGACTTCGCCAAGGATCCCTTCTACGGCACCTTCGTCAACCCCAACCAGGGCGGCGGCGTCGCCGGAGCCCTGGTGCCGCTGACGCTGATGTTCGTGGGCCGCGGCCACGCCCAGTCCCAGGCGCTCGCCCTGGGCTCGGCGGGGATCCTGACGCTCGGCGCGTTCAGCGCCGGCAGCCGGGGCGCCGTCCTGGACTGGGCCGTCGGCGTCGCCGTCTTCGCCCTGCTGCTCGGCGATCGCAGGCTCCGAAACGCCGCGCTGGGAACGATCGGGGCGGCGGGAGCGCTGTTCCTCGCCCTGAACCCCCGTGAGATGGCCCTGAAGGCCTCCAACCTGCTCGCGCCGGGCTCGGTCTACGACGATCCCTTCACCGGCCGCCTGGAGACCTGGGCGGACACCCTGCGGCTCGTGGCCGGCGCGCCGATCCTCGGCGTGGGCCCCGGCGGCTACGAAGACGCCATCAAGCTGGCCAAGACCACCCCCCTCTTCTCGGCGGCCACCCACGCCCACAACGACTTCCTCCAGTCCCTGGTGGAGCACGGCGTGCCCGGCGGGCTGCTGTGGATCGCCGCCGCGATGCTGCCGGTGATCCTGGCGACCCGGCGCTGCATCGCACACGAGCAGGGCCGGCGGCGCACCGCGCTGGCGGGCTTCCTGGGCACGGCGGCGGCGCTCATCGCGTCGGCCAGCTTCACCTTCCCCATGCACATCGGGGCCGCGGCCGTGCTGGCGGCGCTCGTCGGCGGTGTGCTGCTGCGGCTGTCGGCCCGGGGAGAGGATCCGCGGCGCGCCGGGCCGAAGAACGCGGCGGCGATGCGGTGGAGCGCGGCGGCGCTGGCCGCGCTGACGGTGATCGGGGCGGTGACGCTGCGGCTCGGCGCGGTCCGGACCCGGCTGGATCCCGCCCACGCGATGGCGGAGGGCGACGAGGCCTGGAGCTACGCGGTCGACGGCGAGAGCGGCGAGCTCACCAACCCCCGGGCGCTGGAGGCGTCGTCGGCCTGGTACCTGGACGCGCTGGCGCTCAGGCCCATGGACGACGCGGCGCTGCTGCGGCTGGCCCGGAACCGGCTGAAGGGCGGCGACACCGAGGGGGCCATGAGCGCCCTGGAGTTAGCCACCGCCATCTACCCCACCCTCCCCTTCCCCTGGCTCAACCTCGCCCGCCTGCGGGCCAGCGCGGGGGACCACGCCGGGGCGCGGGCCGCGTGGCGGGGCCTGCTGACGACCAACCTGCCCGACGAGGACGAAGCCAACGCCTACATCGAGGAGGCGCTGGCGACCCGGGGCGACGCGTCGCTGTCGGTGGTGGTGGACGAGGCGTTGCCGGACCGCCCCGAGCGGCTGCGGCAGGCCGCGGCCCTGCTCTCGGATCGTGGAGAGCTGGAGCTGGCCGAGGCCCTCTTCCAGAAGACCATGTCCATCGATCCACAGGCGGTGGCCGCCTACGCGAGCCACCTCCTCCAGTGGAAGCGCCCCGACGAGGCGCTGGCGCTGGTCGCCCACGTGGACGACAACTGCTACGCCATCCGGGTGGCCGGGCGCTGCTACCTGAAGCTCCAGCAGGGCGACGCGGCCATCGAGCGCTTCCATCACGCCCTGGACTTCTGCGGCTCCGACGACCGCAAGGCCCGGGTGGGCCTCGCCCAGGCCCGCCTCATCGCCGGAACCGAGGGCGCCTACGACTTCGCCGAGGTCATCCTGGCCGACTATCCGGACGCCCACGGGCTGCGCCGGGCGCTGGTCCAGGCCCTCCAGCGCACCCATCAGACCAGCGACCTGCGGGGCCATCTGGAGCATCTGGTGCTGGAAGGTGTGGCGACGGAAGCAGAGAACGAAGCGCTGATTGAGCTGCTGAAGAGCCAATAAGGGCTAAACTTTGAGTGATCCAAACCGATAGCAGAACGCTCCCAGGTGGTTGACACCACTTGTGTGTATTCGATAGCTAAAGGATCTCTGGAGGCAGCCCGCGGTGCCCATTACCGACGAAGAGCGCAGCGATTACGCCGACGAGTTCCGCGAGGAGCTCGAGCGGGATCACCTCCGCCGATTGGACAACCTGCAGAATCAGAAGCAGCGAATCCGCGATCGGAAGGACGAACGATCCCGACGCGCCTACGAGGCCGAAAAGGCCGAACTACGCAACGATCTCCGGAAGAAATTCTACGAGGAGAAGGGCTACAAGCTCTACACCGACTCCAGCGGACGCGAGCTCTGGCTCACCGCCGAGGAGTACCACTACCGCACCAGCCGAACGCGCAAGCGGGTCCAGCGCAAGAAGACCAAGATCATGGGCCTGAGGTGGCAGACCGTGGCGCTGTACATCGGGGCGATATTAATCGCGGTCCTCATGGGACTCGCGATGACCCGGGGTTGAGTATGTCCGGCACCATCTCCATCGTCCTCCCCACCATGAACCGGCGGGAGGAGCTGCCGAAGTTCCTGGAGCACCTGCTGGCCCAGACCCGCCTGCCCGATGAGCTGGTGGTGGTCGACGCCGGCAGCGATCAGGTCGGGGAGCTGCTGCGTGAGGCGCTGGACGGCGGCCCCATCGCGCTGAGCTACACCACCGCCGCGCCGGGGACCTCCTCCCAGCGCAACCTGGGCATCTCGCTCTCGAGCGGCGAGTTCCTGTTCTTCCTCGACGACGACATGATGCTGGAGCCCGACTACATCGAGCGCAGCATGGAGTGCTTCGAGCTGCCCTTCGAGCCGCCGGTGGGCGGGGTGATGGGCACCTGCACCAACGAGCCCACGGGCACCGCCGAGCGCTACAAGCGGCTGTTCGGCCTGACCCACGACTCCCCTCGCGGCCAGGATCCCCACCTCTACACCTCCGGCGGCGTGCGCTGGGTGGCGAGGCCCCGAGACGTCACCCCCGTGCCGGTCGCCGGCACCGGCCGGGTCGCCTACCGGCGGTCCTGCATGCTGGAGGAGCAGTTCGACGACTTCCTCCCCGGCTACACCTACGCCGAGGACGTCGAGCTCGCCTTCCGCGTCTCCAAGCGCTGGACCATCGTCCAGACCCCGCACGCCCGGGTCTTCCACAACTACTCCCCGGCGGCCCGGGTGAGCCTGCCCGACCGCGGCGGGCGCGTCATCTACTCCCGCTTCTACTTCTTCCGCCAGCACCGCGAGAAGACCCCGCGCAACCTCGCAGCCTTCGCCTGGTCCACCGCGGGCCTCTCCGCGTGGCTGCTGGGCGTGGGGGTCGCCAAGAAGGCGGGCGTCACCCCGATGCTCAAGGGCATCGCCGGGGGCTACAAGCGCTGCATCGATGACCTGAGGCACTGATGACCTCAGCAGTCAAGACGGCGCGCTCCGCGGCCCCTCTTCGTGCCTGTCAGCTCGGCAGAACGCTTGAAATAGCGGTGCTATGCCTGTGGTTCAGCCGAACCAACAGCCACGAAGAGTGCCTCACGGCCCGCACCACCTTGACTGCCGAGGTCATCTGATGGCCCGCATCGAACCCGAGGGGCCGGCGCTGCTGCGCCGCGCGCAGATGCTCCCCCGCATCCTGACCGCCCCGCTCCGGGCCTCCCCGGACTTCCTCATCATCGGCGCCCAGAAGGGCGGCACCACCTCGCTGTACAGCATCCTCTCGCAGCACCCGCAGGTCGACGAGGCCTGGAAGAAGGAGATCCACTACTTCGATCTCCGCTACCGCAGAGGCTGGCCCTGGTACCGGGCCCACTTCCCCGCCCGCGCCGCCCTCCAGCGCGGCGGCCGCCGCTGGTCTGGCGAGGCGACCCCCTACTACCTCTTCCACCCCCACGTGCCCCGCCGCGTCCGCGAGGATCTGCCCGACATCAAGCTGATCGCGCTCCTGCGCGACCCGGTGGCCAGGGCCTACTCCCACTACAACCACCTCGTCCGCCTGGGCCACGAGCCCCTGAGCTTCGAGGAGGCCGTGCGGCGGGAGGGCGAGCGCCTGGGGGACGCCATGAGCACCCTGGAGCGCGACGAGTGGGCCTACAGCGCGGAGCTGCGCAACTACTCCTACCTCGCCCGGGGACGCTACGCGGATCAGCTCGAGCGCTGGTGGGCGGCGTTCCCCCGCGAGCAGCTCCTGGTGCTGAAGAGCGAAGACTTCTACCAGCGCCCTCAGGAGATCTTCCCGAAGGTGCTGGACTTTATTGGCCTGCCGCGGTGGTCCCCCGGAACGTTCCGGGAGTACAACGCCGGCAGCTATGATCAAATGACCCCGGCGCTCGAGCGCTGGCTTCGAGATCACTTCGAGCCTCACAATCAGCGGCTGTACAGCCTCCTGGGTGAAGACTGGGGGTGGGGGTGATAGGAATGCGCGCTAGGGAGCTTGATGTGAGGTTGTTCTACACCGTGGTGTTGCTGACGTTCGGCTGCGCCACCACCGACGCTCCCCAGGAGGCGACCGCCCCGGACGCGGCCGCTGTCGTCGAGGAGGCCCCCGAGCCCGCCTCGCCGCCGCCGACCCCGCTGACCGAGGCGGAGAAGACCTCCAGCCCGACGAGCGCCGAGACGGCCTACACCTTCAAGCACGCCTTCGGCCAGAAGCCCAGCGACGAGGCCGGGTACCTGAACTACCCCTCGTCCGTGGCCGTGGATCCCCGCAACGGCGAGGTCTACGTGATGAGCCTCTGGGGCAACTCGGTGCACCGCTTCACGGCCGAGGGCGAGGCCATCAACTCCTGGACCGCCAAGGGCCTCGGCGTGGCCGTGGACCCGCGTGACGGCACCGTCTTCGTCGCGGGCCACAAGACCGCCAACGACGTCAAGAAGTTCAGCCCCGAGGGCGAGCTGCTCCTGACCTTCGGCGCCACCGGCGACGGCGACGGTCAGTTCCAGTACCCCAAGGACATCTCGATCGATCCGGCGACCGGCAACATCTACGTGGTGGATGAGGCCCAGCAGCGGGTCCAGGTCTTCAACGAGAAGGGCGGGTACCTCTTCAAGTTCGCCGTGGACCTCGCCCGCCCCTTCGGCCTGGTGGTCTCCCCCACCGAGAAGGCGGTGTACGTCAACAGCGCCGACCGCACCGCGATCCAGAAGTTCAGCCTCGACGGCACGCCGCTCCTGACCTGGGGTGAGTGGGGCAACGAGCCCGGCAACCTGCGCTGGCCCCGGGCCCTCTCGGTCGACGCCAAGGGCCAGATCTACGTCGCCGACACCGACAACGAGCGCATCCAGGTCTTCAGCCCCGACGGCGAGTTCGTGCGGACCTTCCGCGGCCCCCACGATCTGGAGATGGGCACCTTCCACCCCCGCTCCGTCGAGGTCAACACCACCACCGGCGAGATCTACGTCACCCCGGCGTACTCCCAGCGCGTCGATCGCTTCGACCCCGAGGGCAAGTACCTCTCGACCTTCGGGAAGCACAACTACGGCCCGTACGACTTCGACAACCCCAAGGGCCTCGCGGTCGACCCCAACAACGGCCGCATCTTCGTGTCGGACTCAGGGCACCACGTCATCAAGCGCTTCAGCGCCGACGGCACCTTCGAGACCGAGTTCAAGCTGGGTATCCCCGACTCGCTGAACCACGAGAACCCCATGTGGCGGGTGAAGAGCTACTACCCCTTCCCCTCGACCATCGACATGGGCCCCGACGGCAGCATCTGGCTCCTGAGCCAGGGCAACCACTACCCGGACGACCCGCTGCCCGAGCAGTTCATCCGCCGCTTCTCCCAGGACGGCGAGCTGCTGGAGACCATCCAGGGCCCGAAGTCCCTGCGCTCCAAGATGCGCGGCATGGCCGTGCACAGCGACGGCAGCTTCTTCGTCAGCAACTCGCTGGACCACGTCATCTACCACCTGGACCACCAGGGCGAGACGCTGCACACCTACGGCGGCGAGGGCAGCGGCCCCAAGCAGCTGAACGATCCCGGCCCCGTGGATGTCGATCCCGAGCGCGGCGTGCTCTACGTGGTGGACGTCGGCAACAACCGCATCCAGGGCTACGACATCGAGACCGCCGAGATCGCGGTGAGCTGGGGCGTCGAGGGCGACGGCGACGGCCAGTTCGACCTGAAGGGCTTCTCCAACCTCGACGTCGACACCCTCGGCAACATCTACCTCACCGACACCGGCAACCGCCGCATCCAGGTCTACTCTCCGGAAGGAGAGTTCATCACCAGCTTCAACAGCAAGGAGGGCGAAGGCCCCCGGCGGAAGCCAGTTGATGTTCAGGTGTTGGGTGACAATATCTTCGTACTCGGCGGAAACCGGGTTCAGATCTACCGTAAGGAGTAGTCCTACATGCGCCAGAACCTCGCGTTGGCGGCGTTCCTCCCCCTCGCTCTGTACGGCTGCGGCTCTGACTCTTCGTCGAGCACACCGTCAGACGGCGTCCCCGCGGACGGCGTCAAGGCCGAGGCCGTCAAGGAGGCCGCCCCCGAGCAGCGCAATGTGCTGCTGGTCATCTGGGACACGACACGGGCGGACCACCTGAGCCTCTACGGCTACGACCGCCCCACGACCCCCAACCTCGAAAAAATCGCGGCGGACAGCACGGTCTTTGAGCAGGCGGTGCCCGGCGGCTACTGGACCGCGCCCTCCATCGCCTCGCTGTTCTCGGGCATGTACACCCACAACCACAAGGTCGACTTCCACATCGATGATGAGGAGAAGTCCCTCAACCTGCCGGACAGCGTGGTGACGCTGGCCGAGGTGATGAAGGACCGGGGCTACCGCACCGGGATGTACATCAACAAGAAGCTCATCGACGCCAACCCCACCTACCACCAGGGCTTCGACGTCTGGGAGTGGACCGACCCCGAGAAGATCGGCCCCGACGCCCTGAGCTTCATGGAGAGCGCCGGCGACGACCCCTGGTTCGTCATCGCCTACTACTCCGGGCCCCACGCCCCCTACCTGCCGGGCGAGGGCTTCAACAAGTGGGCCGACACCTCGATGCCCGAGATGAACATCCGGGGCTGCCACGACGAGAAGGAGTACCCGAAGCACTGGGTCTGCTGGAAGGACATCGATCGCGGCAAGCTCACCCTGACCGAGCAGCAGTGGGACTACCTGAAGGCCCTCTACGACGGCGCCATCCTCTGGCACGATCACCTGCTGGGTGAGTTCTGGAAGGGCATGAACGAGAAGGGCTTCGCGGACGACACCCTCTTCGCCTTCACCTCGGATCACGGCGAGGCCTTCAACGACCACGAGACCGAGCGCTCCTGGCACACCCGCCCCTTCGAGAACAACCAGCTCGTGCCCCTGGTCGTGCGCCTGCCGGGCGAGCTGCCCACCAAGCGGGTGTCCACGGCGGTCCGCAACATGGACCTCTACCCCACCCTGATCGAGCTCTCGGGCGGCGAGGTGAAGCACACCATCAACGCCGAGAACCTGATGCCGGTGATCGAGGGCAAGGAAGGCGACCGCTTCAACATCGGCTTCACCAACGCCGGCGCGGCCCACACCTGGTACCGCACCCCCGAGTACAAGCTCATCTACTCCCGCAGCAAGCCCACCAAGACCAAGCCGCACCTGCTGGAGGTCTACGACCTGAAGGCCGACCCCGACGAGCAGAACAACCTCGGCAAGGCCCGCCCGGAGCTGGTCGCCCAGCTGAAGTCCGAGCGCCAGGCCATCGAGGACGCGACGGCGCTGAACATCGCCGCCGGCACCAAGGTCACCGACGAGCAGAACGAGCTGCTGCGCGAGCTCGGCTACATCACAGACTGACAGTCTTCACTTGACTGACAGCCTTCACCGGCCGAGCTTCTTCTTGATGCGCGCGATCGCGGGGCCCGCGACCTCCGAGTCCTCGGGGGCCCGGCCCACGGTCCACGCGAGCGCCGCGTAGGCGACGAGCACCAGCCCGGTGACGCCGACCCGGGCGAGCAGCCCCCAGCCCATCATCGCGGGCGCCGCCCAGCCGATCGCCAGCAGCACCGCGCTGCCGGCGATGAACGCCAGCGTGCGGCGGGAGAAGGGGAAGCAGCGGTACATGACCCACACCTCGCCCGTGCGCCACAGGGACCACAGGGCGAAGGTGATGGCGCTGGCGGCGGCGGCGCCCTGGCCGCCGTACAGCGGGATGAGCGCGTAGTTCAGGCCGAGGTTCAGCGAGGCGGCCACCATCGCGTTGATGAGGTTCAGCGTGGAGTGCCCGGCCATGGGGATGAGCCGGTTGGCCGGCGCCAGGGAGACCTGGAAGAACTGGCCGAAGATCAGGATCTGGATGGGCGCGGCCGCGGCGAGGTAGGCGTCGTCGTAGATGCTCAGGATGGCGTCGGGGACGAGCAGCAGCACGAGGTACAGCGGGATCGCCAGGATGGTGAGCCAGCGGGTCACGATCTTCAGGAGGCCGTTCAGCCGCTCGAACTCCTTCGTCGACACCAGCTCCGAGACCATGGGGTTGAACATGGTGTTCACCGCGGTGACGGTCACCGAGCCCAGGAGCGCGATGGTGCTGGCGATCTTGTAGATGCCAGTCTCGTCCTCCCCCGCGAGCCAGGTGAGCATCAGGATGTCCATCCAGAGGTTCACCCGGAACAGGCTCGCCGCGAGGCTCTGGGGGAAGGAGTACCCCAGCAGCTTGCCCAGCTCGAAGGTCGGGGGCACCGTCCGATCCCGGAGGAGCGGCCCGAAGCGCCGCCAGGCGTAGCGGGCCGCCAGCGCCAGGCTCACCACATTGGCGAGGATGAAGGCGACGAGCACGGCGTTGACCCCGCCCCCGAACGCCACGGCGGTCCCCGCCGCCAGCAGCAGGGCGAGCGGCAGGCCGATCTGGTAGGCCAGCGCGCTCGATCGCATGTCCTTCACCGCGCGCAGCGCGCCCACGAGGAACATCAGCACGGTCCAGATGACCACCGCCGGGGCCACGACCTTCAGCCCCTCCCCCACCGCCGGGATGTCGCTGTAGACCCAGCCGTTGGCTCCGGCCAGCGCCACCCCGACGCTGACCAGCGCGCCCGCGATCCCCGAGATCACCAGCCCGGCGAGGAGCACGCCCTTCAGCCGCGATCGATCGCCGGTCTTGTGGTGCCGGGCGCCGAAGTAGATGGCGCCGGTGTCCAGCCCCACCGTGGAGAACACGGTGGTCACGGAGAGCGCGGTGACGACGGTGGAGTACACCCCGAAGCCGGCGGGGCCGAGGGCGCCGGACAGGAACCAGCCGAGCACCGCCCGCAGCCCCTTCTCGATCAAGCCGGCGGCCAGGACGATGCCGCTGCCGCCCGCGAGCTTAGCCGCGTCCTTCGAGATCTGAGATCCGCCGTTCTCCGCCATGGCCTCTTCTAACGCCCGCTGTAAGGTTCCGTGGTGTTCCGGCGTTCCAACGCCGAGTCAACCGGAGCCCATCGTGCGCCTGTCCCGCCTGCCCGTCTCTCTCTCGCTGCTGTTCCTGGCCTCCTGCGCGATGCACGCCCCCAACGAGGACGCCCCCGATGTGGACGCCCCGCCCCCGCCCCCCATGGAGCCCGTCGAGGCGGCCCCCGACGACGGCGGGGACGGCGAGCTGGGCGTGGAAGAAGGCGAGCGACGCAGCCGCGAGTCCGATCGCCGCGCGGGGGAGGAGTACCGATACAAGGCCGAGGAAGCGTCGAAGTCCAGCGAGAAGAAGAAGGGCCGCACGGAGTACAGCTTCGATGAGGACACGATCTCCGGTGAGCTGCTCCAACCAGATGGCCAGGTGATCGGCACCGAAGCCCTGAGGTCCATTGCGACGCCAGGCGACCTCGGCCAGCCCCCCAGCCCCAAGGGCAAGGACGAGGTGGAGAGCACCCGTGAGTCGTACGAGGACTACGGCATCAACGCGATGACTCAGGTGGCGTCGGACGCGCACTCGACGTTCTCGATCGACGTGGACACCGCGAGCTACACGATCGCCCGCCGCAAGCTGACGGAG
>Ga0316204_10005103_pt1 | contig 22301 bp, 11 predicted proteins | sample 6monrhotite_MG_2_FD_205661 | JGI IMG/M metagenome (GOLD analysis project Ga0316204, IMG submission 205661) | Microbial mat bacterial communities from mineral coupon in-situ incubated in ocean water Damariscotta River, Maine, United States -... | ecosystem: Environmental > Aquatic > Marine >... | reverse complement strand
GATGGCAAAACGAACAATTTACATCTAGGTAAGACCTTACTTTTTTTTCATTACTACTTTTTGAATCGTCAAGGCTTACCGTGGCTGACAAAGCGCCTATTTCATCATTGTTAAGATCTTCAGAGAACAGACCTGATAAATTCCAGCATTCAATTTGATTAATCCGCTGGGACCCGGCTTCATCAACAGTAATCATCTTATTCATGTTATGACTGGATGGCCCAAGTACCCTTCCGGCATTTAGATTGTGGCAGTTCAGACATTGTGATCTGCTTGGATATTGCCATGTCTGTCTGATAATTGAACCATCTTGTATGACTTGAAAATCTTTCGTATCTGAATCATCCAATAAATACGCTTCATTGCCTGCATCATTCCATTTATAAGTTAATCCATAGCTTCCATTTTCCTTTACTACAAAAAACCTAGTTTCTAATCTTTTAGTTAAACCTGGATCAGTATTTGAAACTGGTAATTCAAAATGCTTTATAAAGACTGTGCCGTCCGGATAGTTCCAGTAATCGGTTTCATTGAATGTAATTTGTTCATCAGGAGAGTCATAGATTCCATCGTTTGGGATTGCAACCCATCTTTTTTTGATTGCCCCATCAGAGTATAGTTCAGAATTAAGCTCATACGGAATCACTCCATTAATTGGTTGTAATGTTTCCAGGTTTTCAAAAACACCAAGCTCTGAAAGTGCGGAAGGTGCCTCAATAGAAGTTACATCTAGATTTGACAAACTCAATATGGTCCCCGGGCCATATATTTGAACTAAGTATATTTCACCATCTTCTGAATCTGTAAATGATACAAAGTTAGAACCCACATTGGTAAGGTGAGAAACATTATTTGTTTCAGGATCAATACACCAAATATCCTGACTTACGAAATCTCCAAAAATGTATTTACCCTGGATCTCAGGGTAAGTCGTTCCTCGATAAATAAAACCACCAATAATACTTCTTCCCTGGCTACGCCCGTAGTCATATATTGGAGGGATCTCATTGCCTAAAACTTCAACGGGTCTTTCACCTGGACCATCAACTAGCCCTTCTTTAAAAGGCCATTGTCCATTGTCCCCCTTATTGAATATGCTAATTTCCTCACGCTGACCCTGACCCACATCTGCAACCCAAATTTCATCCTTATATTTATCATAGTAGGTGGTGTGAGGGCTTCTCAATCCCATTACAAAATATTCCTCCAACCAGTTGTTTTCTGTGCTTACCCACGGATTATCGTTTGGGATGTAATAATTCTGGTTAATTTCAGCTGGCCATCCTGTGGGTAGATTATCTGGTGTGGATGGGTATCTGCGAATTTCATGACTTAGTGCGAGCCTCATATCAACATCAATTCTGAATATCCCCCCAAACAGACGTTCAATTATATCCTGTCCATTGCCAAATTCATCATTTGATCCTCCTTCATCTCCTACACTGAAATTGAGGAATCCGGCGTTATCAAAAAACAAGGCACCCCCCGTATGCCACCAGTTACGATCAAATTGCTGGATCAGGACCAATTCGGAATTCCTCGATATATCTTTACTATCCTTATCAAAATAAAATCTCGACAGCCTGTAGTATGCATATAAATCTGGATTCTCAAGACCTGGAGGCAGGTAATTGTACATTATGTAAAGATATCCGTGATTAGGAGAGTCTTGATCATCAAACTCAGGATGAAATGCGATATCAAACATGCCAGCATCTGATTGGGAAAAAACCTGATCAGATATATCTAGTATCATTTTTTTTTTGTGATTTTCGTCCTTTTCGATAAGCCATACCATACCACCCTTCGTAGTGAGTAAATAAGCCTCTTGGTTTGGGAATTTACTTAGCCATATTGGCAGGTTGAAGGTTAGCCCTGAAAATGATTGACTGGTTTCCCATGATGAATTCACGTTAGGTAGCATTCCATTCAGGTATGGTTCAATAGCTCCTCCATTTGGAGGAGTTAATTCATCCATAAAATGGATGAACGATGTAATCAAAATTATAACCGCTATGCTCGAGATAATTATTTTTAATGATTTCATCAGAATTATAATTAGCTAGTTAATATCAGAGGACAAATTCACTATTTCTTCAGTTTTTAATTTATTCTTAAAATCATCACTGATCTTAACATTCTTTATCTTCAGTAGGTTAATATTTCTGACATTAATGACATAAGCGTCATGCTTAATGGAGTCAAAGGCTTTAGAATTACTGATTTTACTATTGGTGAATTCTAGATGACTTACCCCAGTTGCCTTGATTATTGAAGGGTTAAAGTTGTTGAAGGTGTTGTTGTTAATAATAATTTTTCCCAACATTCGGCCCTTGTTACCCAGTTTACCACTTATGGCAATAACTGCATTTTTCCCACCTCCGTAATTGCAATCCCCAAATGTGTTTCCCTCAATCAGTATATCCTGTGCTCCACCTGATTCATACCACCAATTATTTATACCTCCACTTATGAGTAATGCCGACATCATATTGCTGAAGTAGTTATTTTTCACAATAGTTTTCTTTGGAGACTTCAACAATAGCCCCCTGGCTCGGTTGTCAGCAAACTGGCTGTTTGTGATAATTACTTCCGGATACCAATCCAGGTTTTCTACCACATATCCTTTCTTTAGCTTATTGGATACCTTTTCGCTTAGAATTATAATGTAATAATCACTATTCAGTTTATAGAATGACTTTACTTTTGCTTTAAATTCAACATCTGCTGATTCCTCCGGATTGATGAATCCGACATTATCATTTTCATCAGCAAACTCAAATCCGGCTTGCTGAAAATGCCCTAGTCTTACACCAATTTTATCTGGCCCAAGAATATCTTCAACCAACACATATGCACCATGTACATTGATAGCATCATCTAACTGATGTCTGAAATTGCAGTTATTGACAACTATCTTTCCCTTGCAACTTGAAAAATGTGCTGCATCAGCTGTTGTTGACACCATAAGGTCTTTATCAGGATTTGTCAGAACATTCACGTTTTCCAGTGAAATATCTGAGCTTCGTTCCCCAATAATGCCCATTCCACCTGCATAGTGGATGGTAATATTACTTAGCCTTATATTATTGCTTTTATTGATGTGAAATGCATTGGCAATCCTGTCTTTCCCGAATCGGCCTTTGCATACAAGTATCATCCCTACAGGAGGCAGTTCCCTTTTATTACCGTAGATCCTTACAAGCCCTGGCTCCAATTCTTCAGCTTTAATTGCATACTCCTGACCTTGGGCCTCATACTTAGGGTATCTGAAATCAATGAAATTGTAAAAATCGAATTGATCTTTATATCTAATTTCAATGGAATCTAGCATTCCCAGTGGAGTATATCTGGTAGTATTATAGGCTACTGCTTTACGTATAGGATCATATAATATAGCATGCCCTAAATCATGTTCAAATCCTTCCTTAATAAAGAAGAGTTGCTCATTCCGGATAGTATACGGCATGTTTTCTGATAATCTTATATCGAAGGATTTTTTGACGGTATCATTTGCCTCAATAAGCCCTTCACCATGTAAAGGCAGATACCAATCTATGGTGAAGCCTGAGATATTAATATTTTTTGAGTTTTCAATATTAAATGGCATCATGACCCCATGAAAAATAAATTTGGCGTCTGTGGCATCAATTGTTAAGCCGTCAAAATCATTTATTGGAAATGCGATTCTCCGTAAAGAGTTGTCATGGTTTGTGATAAAGGAATATTGTTCGTAGGCTTTTTCAGGGTAAAAATGGTAAATCCCTTTTTCGATAATTACTTTACTATTTTTATGCTTAGAGGCATCTTGTAACATGGTAATTACTGAAAGCGTTGCATCTTTTTGACCTTCTTTTAGATAGTCACTCAGTTTGAATTCCTGTGCCAATAGCGATTGTGTTATTATTGAAAAGGATAACAATAATAACCCTGAAATAACTGTTTTTTTTCGGATCATGATACTGTAAAGTTTAATCCCTTGATGACATACCGTCAATGACTGGAACAGATTCATTGAGGAATTTATATCCTGGTTTGTGCCCATCAATATGTTGATCGCCTTTTATTCATACCTATGTATGGAGATAAAGAATAACCTGGATTTGTTAAATTAAAAGTAGGATCATAGAATGCACGGTCTTCAATGGATTGGACCTTAACATGTTCATTAGTCTGATCAAAAGTCTTCCCAAAAACCGGGATATAAAGAATTATTTGCTGTATAATATGGCAGATATGCATTATTTAAATTTTATTTAGCCTTCAATTGTCTTTTTTTATATTCAATTTTGATTAAGAAGATAGACCGCTTCGGCAAACATTATTCCTAGATCTATATACCCCTCACTGTTATAGTGCCACGGGTCATAGTAATCATAATTCTTTGTATCCCTAACTATAGCTGCATTTCTATCCTTCCTCACGTAAGCCTCCTGGGCATGCTGTACCAATTCACCATAATTCCAGGTTTTGCCATTATTGTCCTGACCAGAATCGGAAATTTTGCCAATGACTACTGGGAGATCATCGTTCCGAAAAGTCGCACGCATCAGGTCCATCAGTCTCTTTAAGTTTGCATAATAACGTTGCGCAATGGCTTCGGTAATTGTTCCATCACTTTCTCCCTGCATCCAGATAATTCCACTTGGCACCAGGACATCTTCAATGCCATTCCCATCAATGTCCTGTACACTTAAAGCACCATTAACTGTGGTCAAAAAGTGATCGAATTGATTAATTCCATCTCCACTACGGAAATCAATTTCCCATGAGCCATATTCACGCGCTGCCATGCTATCAATCGAAGATCCTCCACGTGCATATTTGATTAGAGCGATCTTCTCTCCGGGATACAGTTGTGCTAACTTCCTTCCGAAAGACAATTCAGGGCCAAATTTTGCGGCATAATTATTTTTAATTCCATCAGACATAAATCCTGCCCCGTTTCCAGGTTTTAAGCGATCCCATTTTCCTAATCCACCGGAAGGGTCATCATCACCTTTCGGTGATCCATGAAAAATCCATACGTTTTCATTGGTACCGGATAGCGAGTCGGGTAAGTCAGCATTCAGTCCATGGCCTTCCATGTTTGATTGACCCCCAAGAAAAAACACCTTAATTGTCTCTTTCTCGATATTTTGACTTATCGAAATAGATGAAATATGAAAGATGATACAAAACAGAAGAAGTCTTTTATGCATAGCTTTTTTCTGTTAAAATCTCAATAAAACAGTCTATTAAATATTTTAATTAACACATATTTTAAACACCCTGTCCGATGCTCTGATTAAACAGATCCCTCGTGGAAGTTTCAATCTTATTGACTCTTTGAAAAAGAAAGAATCAATAAGCCTGCCTGTAATAGAGTAGATTATAATTTCTTCACCCACTTCAAAGCCCTCGATATTTACAACACCATGTGACGGATTTGGATAAACAGATAATTTTCTTGCATCCACATCTACATGCGAGGAAAGAATCAATGGTTCTGACAATATATTAAGGGTACAATTGCTTGAAATACCGCCATCATCTGTAGTCACAGTGATCGTTGCGGAACCGGCTGAAATTGCTGTCACCACCCCTCCTGAATTAACTGTGGCAACAGAGGTGTTATCACTGCTCCAGCTTGTATTCTTATATGTCGCATTTGAAGGGCTTATGGTTGCGTTTAAATCATAGGTATCCTCTACCATGATATCCCCTTCAGGGCAATTTTCAATAGCTATACCGGTCACTCGTATCTCTTCAAACTCAAAATTATTAATATAAATTTCCCTGCTAGGATCTTCATTTCGACCGAAATTATTCATGATCCATGGTACTAATAAATCATTATTAGGAGCTTCAATTGTATTGTTTTCAAGCTTGAGATTGCTGGTAGATGTGATGGCAATAGCCGGATTACTTGACCCGCTGATGGAGTTCCCGGTTATCTGGATATTATCGTGCGCTCCGACTGGCGCTATTGCTCCGTTGCCCCCATACGCGTACACGGCAATGGCAACATCATGACAGCCAGATATTACATTGTCTGAAACAGTAATATTGCTTCCGCTCCCTGCTTCCAGCCAAACATACTCCGGTGCCAGTTTAATGGCTTGCCCCCAGTTATTTGTAAAAGTGTTTCCAGTAATAATTCCGTTGCTTGATTTAACAAGGACTCCACGGCTTCTGTTGGGACCTATGATACAATCCCTAATCTCAAAATTATTGCCGATACGGTTTGTAGAGGCAATTACACTTCCCATCGGTAAGTATACCGACCTGTCTAATGTGACATAATATACAAAGGGTGCTTTATAACTGTTTGCTGCTTCAGCATAAAATGTCTTGTTTTGCAAAAAACTCTTTTCTTCAGTGGTCAATTCCGGTCCTATTTCGATTCCAATAATTTTGGCATTCGGCAATCTTTTCCCATTGTAAGATACCAGTTCAACAGAATCGCCTATCGCCAAATTTATAGCCTGAGCTCCTTTACCTACTACAGACAGCCTGGATCCTATGGAAGCAGTCACCACATGATAATTTCCATTTATCGCAATTCCGTCATCACCATTGTACCTAGAAACACACTGAATATAAGATGGGCCTACCATTGCATGTTTCGAATGAAATCCATCAGCATTATTGCTTCGCAAACGTCTAACGCCTCGTGCCTGGATATCAGTGGCCAAAGGCCTTCTGTCAATCTTGCAGTTAATATATTGCGAACCACTGCAATTGGTTTCAAAAAAACCGAAGGTGGGTCCTGCATATAAGGTCACATTTTCTAGCACCAGACCTGAGCATCCCTCTGGAACAATGGCATGTGGTATGCTCTTGTTACTCCTCGAATCAATTACAACTATATCTCCTACCTCTTCGAATGAACTTGTAATATTATAATTTGATGGTTTTGTTAAAATAACCCTTCGTGATTGGGTGTCAACAGAGTAAGTAATACCGTAATAAGTTGTTGTCACCAACTCACCAGTATCAGGATCATAAATCTCTGCCTTATTACCCTTTAGCGTAGATGAATATCCATCAATCAAATCAATAGTGAGCGTATTCTTATCAGCCGAAAGCTCAACAATTGCACCCTGGGTAAAGGGTAGTGGATCATAATCCACAGAGATCCCCTGTATTTTAAAGTTATTACAATTCTTAATTCTAATGGCAGGAACTGTTTCTGTGCAAATCATTTCAACACCATCCGCAATAATTGAAATGTCATTTCTTCCACTAAAGTAAAGATGGTAATTATCTACTTCCGGTACACGATACCTGCCCGGAGGAACTACAATATTTGTTTCACCTGCATCTAATTTCTGATTTATAAAACCATTAAGATCAAATTCCACACCCGGGTCAACCTGTGCATGGACATTTAATGAAATGAAGATGGTCGAAATACAAATTAAAAAATTAAATGTATTGAATTTAAATGCCATAAGTTTTTTTTAAAGATTCCACCTTCTATAAGGAAGTAAATTCAGGACTGTTTTTTAACATTCTCGCTTCGTAAAGGTTGGACGCAGATCATTTTTGACCCTGAAATTTTCTCCATGCCTTTTTTGCTAAAAAGATGAATAAATAAAGAAATTTTTATATCTACCTTTCAATTATTATTTTCTGATATTCATATTCACCGATTGACTTAATAATTTTTAATAAATAGATACCGTTTGAAAGATCTCTAATTGAGAGCTGATCAACATTAGTTGTGTCTCTAACTATCCGTCCATCATAATGCATTAAAATGACACGATTCATTTTACTACCTCCAGTTATATTTATGGTTCGCTTTACAGGATTTGGGTAAATAATCAACTCACTTTCTATAAACTTTTCAGTTCCAACGATTACTATAGGCTCTATTTTTAAATCACTGACATAACCGATTGAAGGCTTATCAAGTGAAGCCGTTGTAAAAAAACCTAAATGGTTGAATGAATCATTCCAGGTTGTGTTAAAAATGTCAATCCAATTTTCCTCGTCATTTTTGTAGGATACAGTCAGTTCTTCATTAGCCATTTTGATTGACAGTGATATGGAATCACCTGACAACCCACCAAGTAACTCTACACCATTTTTCAAAAATATTTTGTTGCCATCATAAACCAACACAATTTCTTCGTCTGAATTATTCGACCCAGCTCTTATTGCACAACCTACGGGGCCTGGGAAATCTTCATCAATGTATAATCGAAAGCTACTTTCAAAAAAGCCATCTATCTCTTGGTAATGGTATCCATAAGCTGCATTTTCATTAATATTACCCTCAAAAGCTACAATTCTGTAATCGCCTGAACTCAGAGAATCAAATGAGCCCTTCATTTTAAAACTTCCGATTTTTTCATATAACCAACTATTTGGCTTGAAGGCAGGGGTTTCATCAAAAATGATTGCTCTGCTAATGAAATTTCTGCCATTACCTGCAAAGTCGGCATAATAAAGTCTGGCTACCTTTCCTGCAGCCAAATCAGTTTCTCCAATTATGGTAGGATACCAAACCCTATTTCCTGAAGATGCTGTAACTATCTTAACAGGAGATTCCCATTCTATTCCATTTGCGCTCGTAGAAAGGTATATGTTTCCGTTCCATCCATGGTATACGATAACATATTTATTCAGGTATTCATTGAAATGAACAGATGGGTTTCCTCCATTAATAGTCAGGTTGTTTACTCTTGTAGCCAATCCTTCAATACCCGGCTGACTGAAAGATCCGTCATAATATTTATACCAGGTGCCTGGCCTCCCCAGTCGGTCTTCCGACATTGCCATCAGGATATGTTCCTCCTGATAATAACATAACCATCGATTGTTTGTTTCGTCCCAAATCACCGCGTTATCGCCAGACCCTCCCCACTCAGGGCTATCCGGCTTTGGTTTATCCGATGTTATAATCCTCTCATGTTCTTGCCAGGAGATCCCATTGTCATATGATATAACTCTGCCTAAGGACTTCCAGGCGATGTTGCCCGGATTGTCGGTGCCATAATAATGATCCTCGGCATGATAAAAACCTAAAAGTGTATCCTCAGCCACACGAAATACCGACATGAGCCATGATCCTCCGTTATCCCATGCATCTACATCCGTCTTTTCTCCCAAAATTTTATCCGTAGGAGAGAGTGTGAGTTGATATTCAGGGTAAGGATAGTTTCCTAATGTGCGATAACTTTTGTGACCTGCCCAGTACATTGCGTATTGTTCGCTATCTATTTCTTTCAAAATAGAGATATGCCCATCCGGAAACCATTCAAAAATGGGTACTCCTGCATAATTTAACATGTTAGAAGGGGATCCAAGAGTAATTTCAATATCCTGAGAAAAAACATTTAAACTCGAACAAAACAGGATTATCAATACTATATCTCTACAAATCTTCATTCAATTCTAATTTTGATAAAAATATCTATTCGGATTAATGAGGACTTGTTCGCTGAATCCCTGCTGCACGCCGATTTCTACTTGATTGCAGTTTTTCAGGCTTATCTCTGCCTCACCAAGTCCTATATAGGAATTTCCGGAAATGATGACATTTCGGCAATTTTGAAGATCGAAATGAGATAAATCCGAATATATTTCCTCATACGTTTCACTATGCAATAACTTGTTGTTAGTGATGGTCAACCCATCAACACTTAATGCATATATTAATAGCCGATCAAATGTTATTATGGTATTGTTTTTGAAAACAATATTTTTGTGATAAAAACCATTGCCACGAAAAACTTTGCCAATAATCGGGTCAATCTGCAAAATCGCCTGTGGATTATGTCCCCCTACACCTAGGTCTTCAAATACATTGTCCTGAATAACTACTTCCGATACCGGACCTGATTCAAACCAATAATTGGCATCTCCACAAATTCGAATTCCGGCCATCATAGAAGAAAAGTAATTGTTAGAAATCTCAACAGGCTTAGATGTTGATATCAACAAGCTTCTTGCCCGGTTTTGACGCACTTCACAATTTGTAATTTTGACAGATGCGACATACGATATGTTTTCGATTACTGCATGTTCCAGTTCCAATTCATCAATAGCTTCATTAAGTGAAATTTTGTAGCTATTCTCACTATCCATTTTCACTGATTTTACGGTAACATTTTTTATGGGCAAAAGGTCGTCCCGTGAAACAAATCTCAATGTATCTCCTTTTGAAGCAAATGGAAATCCTTCTTGTTGCTGATGGCCAAAAGCTGTCCTTACGGTGTGTCTGTCTAATACTTCTTTCACAAGCATATACGTACCCTGAACATTTGTGGCATCGTCGAGTATGTTTTCAAACAAGCATGAATCCATTTGAATGAGCCCCCTGCAATTGACAAAGTGCGTAGCATCTGCTGATACACCGATCATTCTGTCAGAACCTTTAGGCAGCGTCACATTATATTTATTCAATGTTATGTTAGTAGATTTTTCTGCAATCAAGGCCATGGCCCCACTAGCATATACATTAACGTTTTCGAAAATAATATTTTCACTGTCATTTATGAATATCGCAGGATATCGTCTATTTTGACCATGTGGACCCTTATCTACCCAAACCGATCCTACCGGCGGAACCTGCTTTGCATTGACGTTTCCAAATCTTACTATGCCCGGACTTAGCTCTTCGGCAGATAATTCTTGTGAATGCCAATTATGTTCATACAAAGAAGTGAAGTAATATGGCCTTCGTGTTTCTTTGTTATAAACAATATTTTCACCCAGAGGCAATTTCCAATCATACCCAATGAAAAATAAATGACCTTGTTTGATTTCATAATCATTCTCTTTGCTGACCTTCAAAGTAAATGTTTTGTTCTCCTGTGAGCTTTCAATAACCTCACCCTCGAAGGTAAAAGGCTTATCCCAGTAGATATTTACGTCAGATACAAATGCCTCTCCAATACCTTTAAGCACCAGGGGGATAATCCCACCGTGAAAAATCAACTTGGCTCCGTTACCCTCTATCGTGACAGATTTAGCTCCGAAAGTAGGAATCGCTACTTTCTTATCTCCATTATCATTGTTGGATATAGTAAGGTACTCGCTTCTGGCATTCTCGGGGTAAAAATGGTATTCCCCTGCTTCAAATCGTAGCACTACGTGGTTACCGGTGACGTCGTTCAACTTTTCCTTCATAAAGGACGACAAGTCGTCTTTCATATCAGGCGTAAGTTGTATAATAATATTACCGGTTGAATTACCAATTAGAGAGGTTCCACATTGTGTAAAAAGCAGAAGCATCGCTAATGATAGTGTAGTTAGGGCAATGGCCCTATACTTAATCATGGTATCGATTTTGATCATTGTAATTAATACCCAGGATTTTGAGTGAGTTCCCCATTCCCCACATCTATTTGACTCTGAGGTATTGGGAAAAAAGACATGTCGTCTTTAATACTAAGATCAGGTCTAGGCAATTGATTATCATGATCGTAATTTATACTCAATACTGCTTCTTTTAATTTTCCAAACCTAACTAAGTCATGCCAGCGATGACCTTCCCAACAAAGCTCCCACTTACGCTCATCCAGAATAGACTGGTCAGATATGCTAGTGAGATCCACTGTTGGATCAGGCATATTAATTGGTTTTGAATACCCTCTTCTTCGAACCATATTTATAGCTTCTAATGCATCCGGATCAGAGAGCGACCCTGGAGAACCAGCTACCCGCCAAATAGCTTCTGCATGCATCAAAAGCACATCTGCATATCTTGTCAAAGGAAAATTGAAGGGCGATTGCCATTCGAAAAAGCCGGCAGGTCTATCCTCCCTGTTAGTTTCATGTCTCCATTTGTAAGCATAATAGGTAGAATCACCAACGTCCAGAGGTTCTGTATTGCCCGCTGCATCAATGATCCTGTATCGCGCAATATTCCAATCTCTTCTGGTGTCGTCAGGATCATATTAATAGTAAAATTCAGCGAAAGTCCTAACCAGAGTATAGGCTTGAGTAAAATCAAAATTTGGAGTGCCTGACCAAGTTCCCACCTGTCCTCCTTCACAGTTACCACAGAAAGTATATTCCACATCAAAAATGTACTCAGAATGATACTCATCCTTGTAGTTAAAACAATCATTGTAATTAGGCAAAAGTGCAAAGCCTCCTTCATTGATAACTTTGGTAGTGTACTCCAATGCTTTAGCAGCAGCTTCAGGGTCATTGAGAGGTTTACCTGCCATCTGAAGGTAGGCTTTTGCCAGGAAGGTACTAGCTGCATATTTTCTTGCACGCCCATTTTGATTCTCAACTGGAAGAAAATTCTCTGCCTCACTAAAATCCTCGACGATCTGCTTATAAGTATCTGCTAGAGATGCTCGCACCAACGACAATTCAGCCAAATCTGTGACCTCTTTAGTTACTAAGGGTACACCTCCATATAAGCGAGCCAGTTGAAAATAATAGAAACCTCTTAAAAAATAAGCTTCTCCCTTTATTCTTTCAACCTCTTCAGTTGGAATTTGTATTCCATTCTCCAAGGCGGACTCAAGCCTGTTAAGGATGGTATTAGCTCTGCTAATACCACTATATTGAAATTGCCAAACACTCTCTATAGTTTCATTAAAAGGAGTAAATGTGTAATTTGAAAACTCCCATTCTGTCTGGTATTGACTGGTCGCCCACATTTCATCTGTGCCTGCTCTGGCCATGTATAACAAGCCTCGAAAATAAGTTCCTAACCCATTCCCAGGCTGGTGGCTACCAAGAGGATCATAGGCCCCTGCGAGCGCCAAATCAAAATCACTTTGATTCTTAAAAAAATTCTCTGTGGCAATATTGCTTTGCAAAGGAATTTCCAGCCTGTCATCACATGAAAACAGGAAGGTCATAATTGTTAGAATTACTATAAAATTTTTCATGTCTTTATGAGATTAAAAGGTTAAAGTAAGGCCTGCTAAATAGGTACGGGACCGAGGAAACGCACCAAAATCTAAGCCACTTGTAAGCGCCGAACTTGCAGCGGTAGATCCCTGATTTGTGCTCACCTCCGGGTCGTAACCGGTGTATTTGGTAAATACCCAGACATTGTCAACTGCAACATAGAAACTCAAACTCTTGATACCCAAAGACAAATATTTAGACGGTAATGTGTAGCCCAATTTCACATTGCTAATTCTAAGAAAAGAACCATCCTCTACATACTTATCTACTGTAATTGTATTCGCGATTCTGGCGTACTGGGTACTATTTGGATTCTCCGGAGTCCACCTGTCCAGCACTTCAGTTGATACATTATTTGAAGTTAAGTTATACCTGGCATATCTGGTTCTTGTAGCATTTAAAATATCAATACCAAGAAAGTATTGCATCATTACTCTTAGATCGAAATTACCATATTTGAAGGTATTGTTGAGGCCTCCGAAATACTTTGGCATGGTGGTTCCTAATACAGTCCTGTCTTCATCATTGATTAGGCCATCATCATTGAGGTCTTTTAACTTAAGGTCACCAGGCAAAGGAGTACTAAGCCCGCGAATAACATCAGGAAGCAGATTGCCGTTATCATCAAAATCGGCATTGGTATAAATCCCATCTGACACATAGCCGTATATTTCACCCATTGGCGCTCCTTCACGAAGGATAAATTGATTGGAATATGATTCTCCTATAAATGCGCTAATGAGGATTTCACCTCCATCCTGAGCTATATCTAGTACCTTCCCATTTAAATGAGTAAAATTGGCCGACAGATTCCAAGAGAAAGATGATCGGGATATCAATTCAGACTGAACACTAAACTCAAGCCCTTTATTCCGTAAAGTGCCTATGTTTTGATAAGCAATATTAAAACCTGAAATATTTGGTATGGGCGTTGGCAGAATTAGGTCATTGGTTTTTTTGGTATAATAATCAATACTACCTGACAACCTTCCATTTCGAAAACTAAAATCTAAGCCGAAGTTATATTCACTAGTAGTTTCCCAAGAAAGAGATTCATTGGCAAGATTTGCAGGCGATACCCCTATCACTAATTCATCATTAAAGGTATAGTTTGTCGTAGTTAACTGCGAAAAAGCTCCAATAGTACTCACATTAGCATTCCCCACTTGCCCGAAACTGGCTCTCAACTTTAATTGGTCAAGGAACCCCGAAGAAGCTGCAAAATCACGTGCCAAATCATAAGCCGCACCAATGGAATAAAAATCTCCCCACTTGTCATTAAGAAAACGTGAGGTACCATCTAGCCTTGCGGATACACTTAGATTCAACTTTTCATCATACGTATAGATTGTACGGAACAAAAAGCTCTCTAAACGAAGATCATCAAAATTCGAAGTGGTTCTCCAATCTGAAGCAAGGGCCATCTGCTTATATCCAAGAGTTTGGTTATCAAAGCTTGTTGCCTGAGCCCTAACATTTTCAAAATTATTTTGTTGCAGCGTATACCCACCAGTGATATTTACATCATGTTTACTACCAAATCGCTTTTTGTAATTGAGGATGATATCATTGAGAAAATTAATACTTTGTGTACTTGATAGAATTGCTAGCCCGTCATAAAAGTTTCCAATACCGGTTGTTGAAGGATACCACAAACGATCTCTCAAATTGTAAACATCTGCAGCTCCAGAAACCCTAAGGGAGAAGTTCTCTGCGAAATCATAAGACATAAAGGCATTTGCAATAAAACGAGTAGATGTCTTGTTTAAATCAGTGTCTTTGGCAGATGCCACTATATTCCCTGGATTATTTGCCAGAAAATTATCTACATCCACCTGTGGCACTAGCGCATCTTCTACAAATTCCTTATAAGTCTTGGGGTCAGTCAGGTCATAGGGCCGTGCAGTCAATGCTTGTATGGTAACTCCAGAGGCTGCAGCATCGCGACCTTCTGTAGGGAGTCCCTGATATTCGATATAGTTGAAACTGAGATCACCACCAAATGAGAATGCATCATTATGATTCTGCTCAAATCCAAGTTTGGCGTTATATTTTTTAAGGTCTGTTTCTACAAGTACAGATTTGTCATCCAATACGGCAAGTGAAAAATATGTATTCGCATTTTTGCCTGAGTTTTGGATTGATAGGGAATGATTTTGTACAAACCCGTCTCTATACAGCTCATCCTGCCAGTTTACACTGGGTATATCCTCAAAATCAAAGTCATACATTTCACCATCAGTAGACGTGATAAACCTATTTCCAGGATTAACAGCATGTTGATAGTTTGCATACTCTTCAAAGTTGAGTACGTCAAGTTGTTTATTCAATTTTCGCAAGCCAAAGTAGTTGCTATAAGTTACTTTGGCACCTGGATCATTTCCTCTTTTGGTGGTAATCAATATTACACCATTCGCACCCCTATTACCATATATGGCGGTAGCCGAAGCGTCCTTGAGTACTTCTATAGATTTGATGTCCGCAGGGTTGATAAATGCTAATGGGCTCAATTGAGAAGTGAATTTCTCAAAATCGCCACCTCCATTTGTCGCCACATCAAATAATGGAAAGCCATCGACCACAATTAATGGTGATGTACCGCCTGTAAGTGAATTAATACCTCGAATATTGATCCTTGCCGCTGCTCCTGGCTGCCCCCCATCAGATTGGATCAATAGCCCTGCTGCATTCCCCTGCAATGCATCAGCAACTGTGAGAATAGGACCAGTTTTGAAGTCTTCAGTGGAAACGGAACTTACTGCCCCAGTTAGTTTTTGTTTGGTTGTGGTACCATAACCAATGACAACTACTTCTTCCAGAGTCTTGGTATCAACCGTTAGCTGAACATCTAAAGTGGATTGGTCACCCACTGCGACAATCTTAGCCTCATAACCTATAAAAGAAAACTGCAATGAAGCATTTTTGGACACTAAAAGTGTATACCTCCCATCAGCATCAGTTATTGTGCCATTGGAAGTGCCCAACTCTATAATGTTTACCCCAGGTATTGACTCGGATGATTTCATATCTGTAACGCTTCCCGAAATTGAGACTGTTTGAGCCAATGCGCTTGATGAAAGGAAGAATATCAATATGGCTATTGGTCCTATTTTGATGTAAGTATTCATGTCAATATTTTATAAATTTAATAGAAGAACAATACAACAGAGAAGAGAAGAAATATAGCAATAATTATCAAAACAGAAATAATCTGATAAAACAATGGTAATAATGATTTTTTCTTCCCAAACATTATTTAGTTCTTCTCTTTTCTATTGTACTAACCTGATTTATTTATTATTAATTGACGTTACCGATCAACTTCAATTCAACCTTATCTAATGAAATAACGGCTGGAATACCAGCTTCAGTACTGATGCCAAATTCAGGGAATATATTAATCGCTTCAGGATAGTTTATATTTGAAAGTGTATCAATAACCGAAACTCTTTGCCAGTCGGTGCCTAATTCTACTGGTTCGATGTTGGTCCAAAACTGATAATCCTGGGCATCAGCTGCTGTAAAACCATCCCAGCCAGGAGGTGGACCACCTTCCCACCATGATGGGGCATGATTAACGATTCGTGAAAAACCAAATACCGCTCCTGCTGTATTCGCTTTTGCATAGAAGCTGTACAGTACGATGTCCCCTAGCTTCAAAGCTCCTTCGGTTGCATTAGCCACCTTAGTATCCCTGGTAATCATTCCATAATATCCCGTCACCGATCCATCGTAATTAATTTCAGCAGATTTAAGACCATCAAAGGCAGTACTTACTTGTGTAAGAACACCAGCTGCCCATGGACCACCACCGTCCCAAGTTTGGAAACTAGATAATATATCTTCTCCTTCAAATCCCCATACATCATCATTAAAAAGGTTTTCAGGACCTACCTGAACAGTTTCAGACACCTCAAGCGATGCTCCATCTGCTGAGCGGGTAATTGTCAGGCTTACTTCTGACATTCCTCCACCTAGCCAAACTACAACTGGACTTTCTTCTGTGGAGGTCTCAGGTGTACCGCCCGGGAAACTCCAGTTATAACCATCCGGGTCTCCTACAGCGTTTGCACTAAAAGTTACGGAAAACGCCACATCATTATCACCTAACTCAAAACTGGAGGTCTCGGTAGAAGCAATTGAAGCATTTAGTTCATCCGCTACATCAATTGTAAATGTCGCGGAATTCGTTGTTCCATTATCAAAGACCACATCCAGGGTGATCGACTTGGTTCCGGAAGTAGTGAAAGTTACAGCAACACTTTTATCTGTAGATGTTGCAGGAGTTCCTCCTGTTATCGTCCATGTCCTGCTTGCGGCATTGTTCGACTTGTCCAAAAGTGTAGTTGGTACATTCACTAAAGCAAATTCTGGCACGTCAGCCTCTACGATACCTGCTTCTGGAGCAGGATCAGAATCTTTACATGCCGGCATAAGGATGCTAAATACTAATAGCGACAAGGCAACTAATTGTTGAGCCAAGGCTATTCCTTTTTTTGTTTTTGTTTTTGTTTTCTTCATAAGTATAATAATTGGTTCAGAATATTGTTTACTGGAACAAATATATTTATTACACTTCTGCTACAATTTCCAAATCGCTCAAATAATTGCACTGAGTGAACAAGTGCTTGTACTTATCGTGCAAAAATTTGTCCTCTACACACTCAAAACATGGTATGAATAAGCCTGAGAGCTTTTTTCCCAGCTCGGACATCTCCACCAAGTGTAGTTATCATGGTCATTCCTTTTTATTTTAGTATTATAATACATAGTATTATACTTAATATGAGTTACAGTTAATATAAACCAGTAATAGCCAATGCATAACGTATCCTAGGTCAATGAATTTTAGATATTTACTACCTGTTATCTGCAAAATGCTCCTTTTTGGCCACTGCATAATGGGCCAGGCTGCTAAGGATTTGCGGTTTTTACCTAATGACATCAACGATCGGCTACCACATAGCGACATCAATTCGATTATGCAAGACAAATATGGTTTCTTATGGTTTGGGACCTACAATGGATTGTGTAAATATGACGGTAAGAATCTCAATGTATTCAGCAGGGAAACCGGCAATCCAAACTCTTTGTCCAACTCCAGAGTATTATGCACCAAAGAACTGAAGGACGGTAGTATACTTATAGGCACGGAGGGAGGAGGACTCAATCATTTCTTTCCAAAATCTCAATCGTTTAAAGTATACAAAAATGGAAAAGCAGAAAATAGTATCAGCGGAGATGTGATCAATACCATCTTCCAGTCATCAAATGGTTCCATTTGGGTTGGTACTAATTCTGGTCTGGACCTAGTACATTTTAATGATAGTTCTACTCACTTTGAAATGGTTTTCAGCAGTCCCAATGAGGTAAGGGTTGTAACTGAAGACCAGGAAGGAAATCTATTATTTAGTTCAGGTTCACAGGTATTTGAAAAGAAAAAAAATGTAAATTTTTTTAGCCTAAAAACCGACTTCAACAGTGGTGTCACTACAATTCTGCCCTTAAGTAATAACCGATTGATCATAGGTTGTGAAGATGGACTCCGTGCAATAACTGCTTCCAAAACAAAAATGATCACAAATTACCCAATAATAAAGGCTTTTGAGGCTCATGATTCATCTATTTGGATAGGCACAAGGGGTTATGGTCTATTGGAAATGGATGGTGATTTTCAGGTGTTAAACAGGTACACCACCAATAAATCCGATCCTAGAAGCCTGACCTTCGATGAAGTAAGTTGTTTATATGAGGACCATTCAGGTGTACTATGGGTCGGCACCTATGGTCGCGGGCTTAATAAACTAGACCTCAGGGCCAAAAAATTTGAACTATATACAAATCAACCCTGGAAAAATAATAGTCTGAGTGGTGACAGAATAATATCATTTTATGAGGACTCAAAAAGACAAATCTGGATAGGTCTTAGAGGAAACGGGATTAATATTCTGGATACCAAAAATAGAATTATTCCACTATCTGATAAAACAGGAGCTCCTTTTTTTGGGCAGAGTGTTTCTTCCTTTTATGAAGATTCACAGGGAGGATTATGGATAGGAACATGGGGTGGAGGAATTGTGCTACTTTCCAGGCAAAACATCTCCATCCTTTTAAGGGGAGGCCAACCTACCGTTGATACACTTCTCACAGAATACTCCGTGGAAAAAATTGTTGAAGATTATGAAGGCCACGTTTGGTTGAGTACCACAAATGGTCTATTGCAATATATACCTGGTAAGAAAGATTACTATAAGGGAGAATTTCGGGAATATGGTTCCGAAAACATAGGTGCACCGCTTACAGATACCTTCATCAGGGATATTTTTGTGGAAAAAGGCAGTATCGAAGGTGAAAAAATAGTTTGGGTAGGTACAAGAAATGGGTTAAACCGAATTTCCATAAGCGGAACGGAGTTCAGTGTGCAGCAAATCATGCATAATCCAGAAGACCCTTCCTCACTACCGGGTAACTTCATAACCGTGATTATGGAAGACCGTGAAGGTAGGTTATGGCTATCCTGTCTGGATGGAGGTATCGCAAGGATGATCGCGGGGAGAGATGGCAAATCTAACATTAAGTTTAAGGTATATAACAAGATAAATGGATTGCCCAATAATGACATAGAGACCATCCTTGAAGATAACAAAGGTCAGTTTTGGATGGGGGGGTATGGACTCACACGTTTTGATCCTGAGACAGGCAATACAGTAGGATTTGACTTGAATGACGGACTTCAAAGCAATGCCTTCAAAGTTTGGGCAGCTCTTAAAACCAGAGACAGTAAATTAGTATTTGGTGGCACAAAGGGCTTTAATATTTTTAATCCTGATGAAATAAAAGTCAACAGTATTCCTCCAAAGTTATCATTTACCGATATTAAAGTAAACAACCAATCAGTTACTGTTTCAAATTCACCGGAAGGATATCACATTTTAGATTCAAGCCTATTGGTTACGAGACATATCGAACTGCCATATAAACTCAATAGTTTTACAATATCCTTCGCTGCGCTCCATTTTACGTCGCCTGAGAATAATCAATTAAAGTTCAAACTAGAGGGAGTAGATTCAGATTGGTTAACATTAAAGGGGTCTGAGGCTTCAAGGAACTACTCTCAGCTCAAACCAGGTGATTATACCTTTATGTTCAGAGGATCAAACAGCGACAATATCTGGGCAGCAGAACCAGTGTCGTTGAGTATTACCATTCAAAAACCTTACTGGGCTACCTACTATGCCTTATTCATTTACGTTGTCATTATTCTGGGTGTACTCATGGTTTTTCGAAAATACTCAGTTATCCAGGTCAAAGAAATGGGTGAATTAAAATTGGATAGAATGCACAGAGACCAAGCTGAAGAACTAAATCGATTAAAAATCAACTTTTATACGGAAGTATCTCATGAGTTACGTACCCCGCTTACACTCATAAAGGGCCCTGTCTTAGAGATACTGGAGACACCATCACTGACTGAGAGCAATTTAAAAAAACTAAATATTGTTGGAAGAAATGTAGAGCGGATGACCAACCTAGTAGATGAAATTATGCTTTTTACCGAATACGGTAAAGAAGTAGCCAGAATAAGAGCTGCTGAAGATGATATAATTAAATTTTTCAAAGAGATTCAGTTGTTTTTTAGTGCAGAAGCTGAAGGAAGAAATATAGATTTCAGTTTTGATTCGGAAGAAGATGAACTCATGGTATACTTTGACAGGGACAAACTTGAAAAAGTATTTTTTAACCTTTTGGGCAATGCGTTCAAGTTTACGCCAGACTCAGGGATTATTGAAATAACAGCAAGGCGAAACACTAAAAATGCAAGTATTATATTTTCTGTATTTAACACGGGCAGCCCAATTCCTGAACAAGATATTGATCATATTTTCGAGCGTTTCTTTACCAATACAACATCAAAGATTAATGGACATGGTTTAGGTCTTTCACTTGCACATAAGATAATAACGCAACATTGTGGCAAAATATGGGTGGAGAATAAAACAGATGGAGTGTGTTTTTATATAAAACTACCTACAGGAAAAGATCATTTCGAACCATACAGTCTGATCGATAGCTTCCCTAACAGTGAAAATCCTTCAGAATATTTTCTAAATACAATAGAAAATGGGGAGTCTAAATTAAAGGCCATCGAAAAAGACAAAACAGTCATGATCGTAGAAGATAATACTGAACTAAGGGATTACCTATCAAAGACTTTGTCAGGACATTTTAAGATTTTAGAGGCTCCAAACGGCAAAGTCGGATTAGAACAGGCAATTCGACATACTCCAGATATTGTAATCAGCGACTTGATGATGCCAGTAATGGATGGCCTTAGTATGTGCAGGAAGCTTAAGGCAGACATACACACTTCACACATCCCCATTATCATACTTACTGCCCGAACTTCTACAATGCATCAAATTGAAGGTTTTGAAGTTGGTGCAGATGCTTATATAACCAAACCATTCAGTACACAACTCTTGTTAGCAAGAACCACCAACCTCATGGCCTCCCGAGAGAAACTGCAAAAACAGTTTAAGGATAACATTAACCTTTCTCCAAAAGAGATTACAGTAACACCCCTTGACGAAAGGATCCTTACACAAGCAATAGATATTATAGAGAAACACATGGATGATTATGAATTTGGTGTTGAAGAACTCTGTAAGGAAATTGCAATGAGTCGATCACAACTTTATAGAAAAATCAAGGCACTTACTTCCTACTCAATCAATGGATTTATACGTCTGATGAGACTCAAAAGAGCAGCACAGTTGCTGAAACAAGATAATAGTTCCGTAACTGATGTAATGCGCCAGGTTGGTTTTGAAAATCAATCCTATTTTTCAAGAGCATTTAAGGAGCAGTTTGGAAGGAGTCCCAAACAATATACTGTTGAATCTTAATATCTTTTTTATACTCTCAATTATTATTTGATTAATTAGAAAAGATTTCTTTTGCCTTATTTTTACCAAACCTATTAACTATCTGGAAAACAAATAATTAAGATACTTAAGCTTGTGTCCTTCCGGACGCGCAATAAAAAGCCTGCATGATGCAGGCTTTTTTTAGTTATTTAGAAGTTGGGGCATATGTGTGAGTCTACACCTACTCGTCCTCGTTACTCCCGATTAAAATCGGGACGAGGACGAGAAGTGATGTCAATCGTTTTCTTAGATATATTTACAAACTAGATAGCAGGCGGTAAATTGAACATCCTCGTTTCAAACGAGGGTGAGCTGAGGGTAAGGAATCCTAAAGCATGAAATACAGGGAATCGTTTTTATTTATTATCTTTTTCTAATTGGTCGTTTCTCCATTTTACTTGCTTGAGGATATACATTGTATTTTCCATCATCTCTTTTTGAATCTTATTATTCTCTTTCAAAAGAGTAATGAGTTCGTTGATGCGTAACATCCATGCGCCAAAT
>Ga0316204_10005100_pt1 | contig 22313 bp, 17 predicted proteins | sample 6monrhotite_MG_2_FD_205661 | JGI IMG/M metagenome (GOLD analysis project Ga0316204, IMG submission 205661) | Microbial mat bacterial communities from mineral coupon in-situ incubated in ocean water Damariscotta River, Maine, United States -... | ecosystem: Environmental > Aquatic > Marine >... | reverse complement strand
CAACCCGCAGATTGAAGGGCCTCAGACTGGGGCAGGGGGGTCTGATCTTCAGTGGAAACGCGGGCGTAGCCTATCAAGGGCATCAGATCATGCTTTTTGCAGTTTTAGGTGTCACTAATAAACGACCATTTGTAAACGAATGCAAGCAAGTGCTCTCTCGCCGTGTTCGTCCAAAAACACTTGGTTTCCCTGCACTGAGCGCGATCTGAGAGGTTCCACGGGCAGCCGTGCACGCATACTATATAAAGAGCAAAGGCAACGACCACAAAATCACTTGGGTAATGTGCAAAAGTACAGTATTTTGCACATATGAAGCCTCAAGTATCCGCTTTGACTGATGATTTCGATGACCCACTCATCACCGTCGAGGAGGAGGATGAAGAAGCTCACGAAGAGGATCTCTGGTTTCTGCCGGGGCCACTCGAAGAAGAACCGGATGTTATGCCTCCCGGGCCACGGGCAGAACCGCCCGACACTGCTGTCATCGATGACTGGGCAAAGGCAGAAGGCGTTCACGCTGCGCGACTAGCAAAGGTGGCTGGACGTCTGGGTGCTCTGGATGATCGGCTGCTGCGTGGCCCGGAAGGCTGGCGGCATCGCCTCGCTTTGATCGAGGCGAGGGACCTCAGTTGGTTCGCAGGAGATCGGGTGAGTTCTGATCGTCTGGCGCTCTGGGTATCCATGCGGCTCTCGGGCGCACAGGATGACCCAAATGCCCTGGCACGCGTTGGGTGGGCCGTTCGGCGCCTGACAGGCGGCCCCGGACCACAAGGTGACTTGGCCGCCTTCCTGGATCGCCGCGATCCCGAGAACATTGAAGACAGCACTGAGCGGTTCGAAGATCGCGCGGGCGGATGGCTGGGCGTGATCGCAGCCGCAGCTGATCTCCACCCGATCACCCGGGCTTGCATGGGCTTTCATCTTTGGAGCCTGGCGGGCCTCGGACATCACGGCGATCAGATCGAAGCCGCCGTCACCGCGTCTAGGATCGCGGCCTGCGACGGATGCGGCGCCGTCTTCACGCCGCTGGCTATGGGCGGGGCAGGGGGGCTGCGTGTCTCTGGCGCGCCAGCAGAACGTCTGTCCCGCTGGTTGGATGGGATGAACAGCGCAATTCTGACGGCGATGCGAACACTTGACGATATTGAAGCGTGGACGGGTCGGGCAGAGAACGTCATGGCGCAATTGTCTGGCCGCACGCCGGTTGCACTGCGAAAAACCTTTTTCGAGTGGCCTTTGGTGTCCGCCCCAATGGCAGAGGCCGCGACCGGAGCCAGTCGCGCCGCTGTCCAACGAAACCTCGCCAGGATGGAAGAAAACGGATTGATCCGTGAGGTGACAGGGCAGGGGAGATATCGAATGTGGTGCATCGCCACAAACTAGAGAGGTAGTTTGAGATTACCCTTAAGTCTGCAGAGACCCGGTGACCCTGTCGATGGATCTAAACAGCGACACATTTCGTGTCTGGCCCACCAATTTACTTCAGTCGAGTTCATCAACAAGCCCGGAGCGCGCGCGTTTCGCAGAGCCCGCTTCTGGACTCTTATGATCTGCAACGGACTTGCTGCAACAAGACGCCAACAATTATGCAATGAATGTTGCATAAAGCACCAAAATGAAATGACTGTTGACAGCGCCCCGAGTCGGAATTATCGTTCCCACCGAGATCACAGCGCAACAAATGTTGCAAAGGGGGAGCGATTCCAGTGATCTTTTGGAGAAAAGGTTCGTATCCTAGGGAGGAACACATGAACAAACTTGTAACCCGTTTGGCGGCTTCAACCTGCCTTGCCTTCGTTGCTGGCGCCACGCTGGCTCAAGACGCGCAAAAGGTCTTCTTTCTGCTGCCGAACTCGACGACGATCCGATTCGAGAGCCGCGACGCTCCGTTCTTTGTCGAAGCGATGAAGCAGTATGCGCCCGAGGCTGAAGTGATCGTGCAGAACGGTGAAGGCGATCCCGCACGACAGCAGCGTCTGGTCGAAGACGCGATTGCACAAGGCGCGGATGTGATCCTCTATACTTCCTCAGATGCCAACCTGGCTGCGGGAGCTCTGGCAGCGGCAGAGGCCGCAGGTGTCCCGGTCGTGCTTTACGATCACGATGCTGTCGGTGGGCGTGCCGAAGCTCACGTCGTCTTCGACTCGCTCTCGGTCGGTCAAGCACAAGGCCAGCGCGCCGCAGAACTCATCGAAGCGTTGCCTGAAGGCACTGTTCGCGTCGCACGCGTCAAGGGCAACCAAGGTGAATACGGCACCGGGCAGTACGAAGCTGGTCAGAACGAGTACCTGCAGCCGTTGATCGACAGCGGTCGGGTGGAGATCGTCTGTGAGCAATACACGCAAAACTGGGATCCGGTGCTTGCACAATCCTTCGCAGAAGACTGCCTGACTCGGACTGGTGGCGAAGTCGATGTCTTCCTCGGCATGAACGATGGCACCACTGGCGGTTCGGTTGCAGCACTGATCAGCCAAGGCTATGCGCCTGGCGACAAGATCGTCACCGGCGGGCAAGATGCTACGGTTGAGGCTCTGCGGTACGTTGCTACGGGCTGGCAGGACAATTCGGTCCTGAAGGATCTGGCGGTTGAAGCTGACTACGCCGCTCAGGTAGTCGCATCGCTTCTCAATGGCGACGGTGTTCCTGAAGAACTTGTCAACGGCACTGTGAACAACCAGTACATGGATGTCCCGGCCGTGTTCCTGCCGGTGTCGAACATTACGCTCGACAACCTCGGTGACGTGGTCGAGGCAGGCGTCTGGACCTGGGAAGAGATTTGCCAGGGCATCGAAGACGCAACGGTTTGCCAAGAAAACCTCTAAGGCCGTGGTCTTAGGCTAATTCTTGGGGGAGCCGGACTTCCGGCTCCCCTTTTCATAAGCGCTGTCAGGGAGGGAGCAATGACACGTACCGGTGACACACCGCTCATTTCGATGAGAAACATCCAAAAATCTTTCGGTTCGGTGCACGCTCTCCGCGGGGCTTCAGTCGATGTATATCCTGGAGAGATTGTCGCCCTTGTGGGTGACAACGGTGCGGGCAAATCGACCTTGGTCAAGGTGATGGCCGGTGTCCATAGCTGGGATTCCGGCGACTACGACTTCGAAGGAAAGCCGGCCAAGATCTCGTCTCCGTCGGATGCGACCGGACTGGGGATTCAGACTGTCTATCAGGATCTGGCACTCTGCAATAATCTTGATGCCGTTCAGAATCTGTTTTTGGGGCGCGAACTAGCCGGTCCATGGTGGGGCGGCCGTCGCATGAAACGCGCTGAACAGGAAGTGCGCGCGCGTGAGGTGATGACCAGAATGCGTCTTGGCAACCTTTCTCTGTCCCGCCCCGTCGGGGCGATGTCCGGCGGACAACGCCAGAACATCGCAATTGCACGATCGATACTGTGGAAGCCTAAGGTCGTCATCCTCGATGAACCGACGGCTGCTCTCAGCCATTCCGCTGCCGAACAGGTTTCAACTCTGATCCGCACTCTGGCCGACGAAGGCCTTGGGGTCGTCGTTGTGAGCCATGACATCCATCATTTCGTCGTCAACGCAACCGACCGGATCGAGGTGATGCGCCTCGGCGCAAACGCAGCGAGCTTCAAGTCAAGCGAAGTGACCGGCGAACAAGTTGTGAACGCGATGGTCGGCGGCAACGAAGCCGTGAACCTGGCCGGCTGAAGGGAGAGAGACAATGAACGACACAGATGTTCAAACCGCGGCCGACGACACGACTGTCCGAACCGCAGCGGGTGCCCCGATTGCACCGAAACGCCGTACCTTTGGAGAACTTCTGACCAGCGATCTGCGCGCCCTTCCAGTGGTGGTCGGCCTCGTCGCACTCTGGATATTCTTCACTTTTCAGAGCGATGTGTTCCTGAGCGCTCGCAATATTTCCAACCTGCTCCTTCAATCCACAGTGGTTGGCATTATGGCCCTCGGGATCATGTTCGTGTTGCTGGTCCGGGAGATCGACCTTTCAATCGCGGCGATTAACGGTATCACCGCCGTCCTGATGGCAAAATTCATTGTCGAATTCGGCTTTTCACCTTGGATTGCCATTCCACTGTCCGTTCTTTTCGGCGTGCTGATCGGAATGTGTTCTGCTCGATGGGTTACCTTTGTAGGGGTTCCGTCGTTCGTGGTAACTCTCGGTTTGGGCTTGGCGCTCAACGGTGTCCAATTGCTCCTTCTGCCGGACACTGCGCGTTACGGCCTTATGAACACCGGCGTTGAAAAGATCGCTCAAACCAAGATTGCTGGCGGTTCTGCTTGGTTGGTGTTTGCGATCTTCCTCGCGATCGGTGCCGCGTTGATCTTGTCGAGCGCTCAGCGCCGGCGTGCGAACGGACTGCATGTGCCGATGATGAGCTCTGTCGTGATACCTCTCGCAGGTTCTGCTGCGTTCGGCGCCATCGTCGTGGCCGTGATGAATAGTCATCAAGGTATTCCCCTGCCCACACTGATCTTCGCCATCTTGTTGATGATCGGTGGTTACATGCTCAAAGAAACCACCTTCGGCCTCTCGCTATATGCGATCGGTAACAATGACGAAGCCGCGCGGCGGGCCGGTATCAAAGTCGCCGCAGTCAAGATGGCTGCCTTCGGAATCGCAGGAGGTATTGCGGCTCTGGCAGGTACGATCGCCGCTTCACGTACACTCGGCGTCGGCGTTTTCTCTGGCGGTGGTGTCGGCGGCGGGACTTTGCTGCTGGAATCCATCGCCGCAGCTGTCATCGGGGGTGTCAGCCTCTTTGGTGGACGCGGTGCCATCTATTCAGCCCTGCTCGGCTGCCTTGTCATTGGCACCGTGCAAAACGGACTGAACCTGATGGGCGTCGAGAATGAAATCCGTTTGATAGTGACCGGCTTCCTGCTCGTGTTGGCTGTCTCGATCGACAAGATCATTGAGAAAGCGACTGGTCAGCAAGCGTTCTAACCTCCCCTCACAATCAACGGATAAGGCCCCGATCCATCGGTTCGGGGCCTTTTTTGTTGCACGGTGTTCGGCAAGCGCACTTATTGGGCGGTTACAGTCGGAATCCTCGGGTCGTCGGAATTGTGCTGAACACGAGCCGCAACCGCCACCATCAAAGCCTGGGCCAGGCACATTGGAGCGGCCAGCGAACGTGAGAATGTATAGTCGTGCTCAGGTACCGCGAACAGGATAGCGGATGGCTTCTTCAAAGGAGACAATGTGCTGTCGGAAAGCGCGATGATCGGAACCCCGGCCTTAGAGCATTCCTCGACGATATTGACGACCTCGTTGGCGTAGAACCTGAAGGACACAGCAATCAGGACATCGGTCGGCTTCATGTTGCGCGCCATATGTGTTGCCAGACCGCCGCTTGCATCGAGAAGAACACATGGGCGCCCAAGCATCGCAAGGATGTAGCGCAGGAGGCTAACCACAGGCTCCGAACGAAGCTGACCGACCAGGTAAACGGTTTCTGCCCCTTCAATCATTTCTGCGGCGCGAGCCATATCACCAGCGTCGGTCTTTTCTAGGAGATCCTGAAGCGACGCGATGTCTCGAACCACAAGTTCGCGCAAGAAGCCATATTCTGACCGGTCCTCACGCATGGACAGTTCGCCTTCCAACGCCTTTTTCCGGGCTTCGAAGCCGGGGGCAGCGGTGGACAACCGCATCTGGAAAAGGACCTGCAGATCCTTAAACCCGCTATATCCGAGAGACTGAGCAAATCTGACAAAACTCGAAGCATGGATATCGCAATGCGCGGCGATCGCGTTCACAGACTGGACAGCAACTTCGTTCGGGTTCTGTGTCAGATACTCGGCAATTCTCTGGTAGGTTTTGCTCATCTGATCGAAGCGATCGTGGATCAAGCGGATGAGTTCCTCGTAATCAGCCGGTGGTGATACGTCCGTAGATACCATCGTGTCCTCCCAAGTTCCGCAGTCCACCATACTGACCGCCAACGATGGTCAACTGTACGTCGAAAGCAAACAGCCCGCAACAATCGTTGCAGGCTGAACTAAAAAGCAAGGATCGCTCTTTGTCGCGAATTGTTCAGGCCGTCACATCGCGCCCAATCTCCCGAAGGTTCACGACCAAAGACATGTCGATCTGATCTTCAAAGAAATCGATGATGTTTTGCGCTGAACCAAGCGCCATACGCTCGGACGCCCCTTCCGTGACCCCAGCGATGTGAGGGCTTAGGATCACTTGATTCAACTGCTTTAGGGGATTCTCTTCGGTCGGGGGCTCATCTTCAAAGACGTCGAGGCCTGCGGCTCCAACCTTCCCAGCCTGAACCGCAGCAATTAGAGCTTTCTCATCAACGATGCCACCGCGGGCGGTGTTCACGACGATCACGCCATCCTTCATCAGATCGAATTCTGCTGCACCGATCATCGGTTTGTCGGATTTCGGCGCGCTGACCGAGATCACCTCAGCCCAAGCGAGTGCATCGTGCAGATGCTCAGCTGGTTTGACCGACCCTACCGGCCAACCCTGCTGGAACAAATAGGGGTCGTATGCCCGGATATTCATTCCGAATCCGGACATCATTTCCGCAGTGTGCCGACCGATCCGGCCAAACCCAAGAATGAGGAGATTACGTCCCCGCAGATCCTGACTTTCAAGACTGTTTCGCCAACCCCAGGGGCCAACCCTTACTGAGGCATCACCGCGCAGCGCTCTTTTCGAAGCGGCAAGGATCATCATGCAAGCATGTTCCGCCACCGAGTATGAATTGACATCTCCGCAGACGGCCAAAGCGATCCCGCGCTCGTTCAGTGCCTTCACGTCTACTGCGTCATAGCCGACGCCATGACGCGATACGATCTTGAGCTTGTCTGCTTTTTTGATCGTGGCTGCGGTCATTGGCTGTGTGCGGATCAGCAAAGCGTCCGCTTCATGGATGAAGGGAGCGTAGCTTTCCTCGCTGATCTCATCGATGTAGTGAACGGTAAGGCCCGACGCGGAATCCAAGAGCGCGCGACCTGACGGGTGAAGCTTTCCGGCAACGATGACATGGGGCATCAGTAGCCTCCCTTTACGTCAGGTTCCGATAGCGTAGTGTTCGAAAGCGCCTCTCGGAACATCTTCACCGAAGCTGCAGCCGCGCCCGCGAGAAGCCTCGTGTCCCCGGAAACGGTCGTCATGTCGTAACCCCAACCGATTGCTTTCGCGGCATATTCCGCCGTTCCGCAATGGAGTGCTGCCTTTATGCCGTGCTTGTGGCAAGTTCGAACGATCGTCTGGAGTGCGTCGACCATCTCGGGCTCTTCGCGATCAAACCCGGGCGGGTACTTCCCATCACACAACGAAAAGGTCAGATCGGCGGGGCCGACATAAATACCGTCGAGACCCGGCGTAGAGGCAATCGCATCGAGATTGGCCATTGCTTCCTTGGTTTCCACCATCGCCCAGCCGACAACCTCGGTGTTGGCCTCAGCGTGTATATTCGCGCCTTGGGCAAAGGCTGCTCGAGTGGGTCCGAAACTGCGCTGCCCGATTGGCGGGTAGCGCAGGTAGCTGACGAACTCGGCCGCCTGCTCTGGTGCATTGATCATCGGACAGATGATCTGCATGGCACCGGCATCAAGAGCCTTCATGATCGCTGCCGGGTCGAGCCAGGGCACTCGGGCGCCAATTGTCGTACCGCTGGCACGCATCGCCTGGAACATCGGAAGAAGTGCCGAATAGTCCAGTGCGCCGTGCTGCCAGTCGATGGAGATTGCGTCATAGCCCTGAGCAGCCATGATTTCCGCCGTGAACGGGTTTCCGATTGACAGCCAGCCGTGCAGGACAGGTTTCCCGTCTGCCCAGAGCTCTTTTACCTTGTTCTTGTTCATCTCTTCCTCCCTGCCTGCAGTCAGAACACGATCTGGGCGAGTTTCGTGTCGAGATAGTCCTCGATGCCTTCGATCCCGCCTTCGCGTCCCATGCCCGAGAAGTTCGTACCGCCGAAGGGTGCTTCGCTCGCGGCAAGAGCAAATGAATTGATGCCGACCATGCCCGCTTTGAGCGTGGCTACCGTTTTTCGTGCGCGGTCCGGCGATCTCGTGAAGGCATAGGCGGACAGACCCATTTCGGAGGCGTTGGCCCTCGAAAGCACTTCGTCATCGTCAGCGAAGGTCGTGATCGCCGCAATCGGACCAAAGTTCTCTTCTGCGAAGACCTTCATGTCATCCTTGACGCCAGTCAGAACCGTCGGCTCGTAAAAGTGACCCTCATTGAAATTGGCTGAACGTTGACCGCCTGTCGCAATTGTCGCGCCGGCTTTGACCGCGTCCTGAACAATGCCGTCGATTTCCGAGAGCCGGCCCGCATTGATAAGCGGCCCCATCGTGACGCTGTCATCGAGGCCGTCGCCGAGCTTGATCGCTTTGGTGCGTTTTACGAATCCGTCGACGAAAGCATCATGCAGCGACTCGTGCACAAAGAACCGATCCGGGGTTACGCAAACCTGTCCGCAGTTTGCGAACTTGGTCGCGACGGTGGCATCCAGCGCTGCCTCGATGTCCGCGTCGTCGTAAAGAATGTATGGGGCGTTGCCGCCCAACTCCATCGACACCTTCTTAACCGTGTCAGCAGAATCGCGGATCATTTGTTGTCCGACACGTGTCGACCCGGTGAGGGAGACCTTGCGGACTCGGGAATCCGCCATGATGGGGCCATATGTGGCCGAGGTCGAACCGGCGACGAGGTTCACGGCACCATCCGGCAAGCCGCCGGCGCGGATGCAATCGACCATGATCATCGCCACACCCGGGGTCTGCGAAGAAGGACGCAAGACGACCGAGCAGCCTGCGGCCAGCGCAGGGGCCAGCTTGCGGGCGGGGAGGGCGGCGGGAAAGTTCCAGGCTGTAAAGGCTCCAACGATACCAACCGGTTCGCGCGATATCTCGAAGCGTCCGCCGGGAACACGACTTTCGACAATGCGACCGTAAATGCGCCTTGCTTCCTCGGCATACCAGCGGAACTGATCACAGGCGAGGCCCCACTCTCTGCCCGATTGGGCGAGCGGCTTGCCGGTCTCGGTCGAGATCATGCGGGCAGCTTCTCCAGCGCGGGCAAGCATGGCGTCCGCTACCTTGTGAAGCGCATCGGCCCTCGCGAAGCCACCCATTGCCCGCAAAGGGATCAATGCGCGCGCGGCAGCATCAAGCGCGGCCCTAGTATCGTCCGAACTGGCCGCAGCGATGTTGCCGAGCGACTTTTCGGTTACGGGAGACAGGACTTCAAGGTCGGCTGCGCCAGCACGCCAAGCCCCTTCAATAAAGCATCCAAATTTCTCGTACATGTTCACTCCATTTCGCTCAGTTTGACCGGGCGACCCTCACGTACCGACAAGATCGCCGCTTCGGCGAGCAGAAGGGCCTTGTGGCCATCTTCAAAGCTAACCGCCGGGGGCACCGCTTTCTCAACGGCATCAACGAAGGCGTCGATTTCCGAAGCGAATGCTTGTGCATAGCGCTCGATAAAGAAGTTCAATAGCGGCGCCTTGCTGTCGGTGAATGATGCTCCGTAGAGCCTGGTGTTGTTCTCCGGGTGGTTCTCCGAGATGGCCATTCCCTCGGTTCCAAAAGCCTCAACCCTCTGGTCGTAGCCGTAGACTGCGCGGCGCGAATTGGAGATCACGCATTGCTTCCCTGACGCAGTGTTCAGAGTCACCGTCACGGTGTCGTAGTCATCGCACCGTTCCATCAGCGAAGGTGACACCAAGCGCGCTCCTACCGCCGAAACAGTCTCGAATTCCTCGCCCATGATGAACCGCGCCATGTCAAAGTCGTGGATTGTCATGTCCCGGAAGATGCCGCCGGAGACCTCGATGTAGGCGTCCGGAGCAATATCGGGATCGCGCGACGTGATCGTCACCTGGTGGACATCACCAATCTTTCCGGCCTCGATCGCTAGCCTGACACCCGCGTGTCCTTTGTCAAAGCGGCGGACGAACCCCAGCATGATCGGTACTTGCGTCCCGGCGATGACATCGGCACAGGCCTTTACGCGGTCGGCCGACAGGTCGATCGGCTTCTCGCACAGGCACGCTTTGCCTGCCGCGACAGAAGCCTCGATGAAGTCGGCATGGGTCGGTGTCGAAGTCGCGATCAGGACCGCATCAACCGCAGACGAAGCAAACACTTCGTCTGAACTCTTGAACAAGGTCACGCCCAACTTCGATGCGACGTCACGGGCCGCGGCATCGACGACGTCAAAGACGCCAGCCAGCTCTGCTCGCGGATGGGCATGGATGTTTTCGGCGTGCATACGACCGATTCGGCCGCAGCCGAGGACTGCAATTCTCAGCATGGATTCCTCCCTAGGATTTGTCGCAATGATCATTGCAAAGTTGGTCAAATGTCAATATACATTTCGCAATTGAGGAGAATCCATCTACGGGAGGAAGCCAGGATGTCCGACAATACTGTCCGTTTGACGATGGCGCAGGCGCTCGTGCGCTACCTATGCAACCAGTTCACCGAGATCGACGGCGAACGCGTGCCACTCTTTGCCGGGGTCTTCGGCATTTTTGGTCATGGCAACGTCACATGCCTGTCCGAAGCACTGGAACAAGTGCAAGACCGGCTGCCGACCTGGCGAGGCCAGAACGAACAGTCCATGGCGCTGGCGGCGGTCGGCTTCGCCAAGGCCAAGCTGCGTCGTCAGATCATGATCGCGACCTCATCGGTCGGCCCTGGCGCGACAAACATGATCACGGCTGCGGGGACGGCACATGCCAACCGTCTGCCTTTACTGCTGCTGTCGGGCGATACCTATGTAAATCGCCTTCCGGATCCGGTGCTTCAGCAGGTCGAGCACTTTGGCGATCCGTCGATCACCGTGAATGACGGCTTCAAGGCGGTGTCGCGCTATTGGGATCGGATCGTGCATCCGGCGCAGATCCTGTCCTCCCTGCCCAACGCTTTGCGCGTGATGCTGGACCCGGCCGATTGCGGCCCGGCCTTTATCGGACTTCCGCAGGACATCCAGGAAATCGCCTATGACTACCCCGAGGCGTTCTTTGCCGAGAAGGTTTGGGAGATTCCACGCCCGCGTCCTGCACGAAATGAAATCGCAGCGGCGGTCGAATTGCTGAAAACGGCGAAGGCCCCATTCATTATTTCGGGCGGCGGCGTGCGTTATTCCGGTGCCGGCGAGGCGTTGGCCGAATTCGCCGTCAAGCGTGGCATTCCCTTCACCGAGACGATTGCCGGCAAGGGTGCCGTGTTACACGACCATCCCGCCTATACCGGTGCGATGGGGATTGAAGGCACCGATGCGGCGAAGGTCATGGCCGAAACTGCGGATGTCATCATCGCCATCGGCACGCGGATGCAGGATTTCACTACGGGATCTTGGACGACCTTCTCCAAGGATGCGAAATTCATCAACATCAACGCAGCCCGCTTTGACGCGTCCAAGCACTTTGCGCAGCCCGTGGTCGGTGATGCGCTGGAATGCCTTTCGGAACTCGACGCGGCGCTGGGGGACTGGGTCTGCGATCCGGCACAGATGTCGCGCGCACAAGAGCTCTATGCTGAATGGAACAAGGGTCTCGACGCTTGGCAGGCGGCGGACAATGCCGAGGTTCCAAGCTATGCGCAGGTCATCAAGGTGGTCAACGATCACGCCACGGTTGACGATACCATGGTGACGGCGGCAGGTGGCCTTCCCGGCGAGACCGCGAAGAACTGGCGCGTTAAGGCCCCCAACACCTACGATCTGGAATTCGGCTTTTCCTGCATGGGCTACGAGATTGCGGGTGGTTGGGGCCATGCCATGGCCAAGGTCCAGCCCGACGGTACGCAGAAGGGTGTGCCGATCGTCATGCTGGGCGACGGGTCCTACATGATGATGAACTCCGACATCTATTCGACGGTCCTGACCGGCCACAAGATGATTGTCGTGGTCTGTGACAATGGAGGGTTCGGGGTCATCAACCGGTTGCAAACCGGCATGGGTGTGCCGGGTTTCAACTGCCTGCTTAAAGACGCGCGCGTTCAGAACAAGGACAACCCGCTGCATGTCGATTTCACCGCACATGCCAAAGCGATGGGCGCCGAGGCACGTTTCTGCGAAAGCCTTGCTGATCTGAGCGACGCGATGAAGTGGGCGCAGACAACCGATCGCACGACGGTCTTGGTCATCAACTCGGACGCCTACAAATGGACCGATGGCGGAGCTGATTGGTATGTCGGCGTGCCTGAGATCAACGATCGCGCAAGCATCCGCAAAGCGCGGGAAGGGCAAGAAGCCTTCCGCGCCAAGCAGCGGCGGGGTGTCTGATGCTGAAGGCCAAACTGGGCATCGCGCCGATTGCGTGGTGGAACGATGATCTAGCTGAATTGTCAGATGATGTCAGCCTGGAGGAGTGTCTCCGCCAAGCCGCCGAAGCGGGTCTGACCGGCATGGAAACCGGGCGTCGCTTTCCGATGGATATGAATGAACTGGGGCCGATCCTTGCGCGCCACGGGATCTCTGTCTGCGGTGGCTGGTTTTCCGGCCTGCTTCTGGACGGCGATATTGAGGTCGAAAAAGAGCGCGTCTCGCAGCAGTTGGCCTTCTTCAAGGCGGCGGGCGCGCCCTGCATCGTTTATGGCGAAACGGCACGGTCTGTGCAGGGTCAGCGTGAAACACCTCTGGCACAAAAGCCGGTGCTGACCGAAGCCGAGATGGCAGAGTACGGCCGCAAGATTTCGGATTTTGCCGATTGGTGTGCGGGCGAGGGCATGCCCGTCGCCTATCACCACCATATGGCCGCAGCTGTGGAGACGGAAGCGGAACTCGACTTGCTGATGAAGCATTCCTCGGTTCCGCTGCTGTTCGATGCGGGCCATATGGCCTTTGCCGGGGGTGATAATTTCCGCGTTATCGAAAACCACCATTCCCGCATCACCCATGTCCATGCCAAGGACATTCGTCGCGCCGTGGTGGATGGGTTGGACCGCAGCAAGGAGAGTTTCCTCGACGCGGTGGTCAAGGGAGCCTTCACAGTACCCGGCGACGGGTCGCTCGATTTCGAAGCCATCGTCAAAGCTCTGGCTGACAAGGGCTATCAAGGCTGGTTCGTCATTGAAGCGGAGCAGGATCCCAAGGTCAGCCCACCGCTGGACATGGCGATCAAGGGGCGCAAGGAACTTAATCGCGTGATGGACGCAAGCGGATACGAGGTGACGTCATGAATCGAATTGATGGAAAGATCGCCGTCGTAACCGGCGGCACGCAAGGGCTCGGCGCTGCAATTGCACGACTCTTTGCCCAAGCCGGCGTCGCCGGGATCGTAATCGTCGGACGCGGTCAGGAGAAAGGTGACAAGGTCGCCGCAGAGATTTCCGCGGAGTACGGCATCGAGGTCAAGATGGTGGCCGCGGACTTGCAGAACGTGGAAGACGTGCGGCGTATCATGTCGGAAACCGACAAGTCTTTCGGCCGTGTAGACATCCTCGTCAACGCCGCCGGTCTGACTGATCGTGGGAACATCCTGAACACCACCCCGGAGCTGTTCGACCGGATGTTCGCGATCAACACGCGAGCTCCGTTCTTCTTAATTCAGGACGCGGCCAAAATCATGATCCGCGAAGGCACTGAAGGACGCATCGTCAATATCGGCTCGATGTCGGAACACGCGGGTCAACCCTTCCTGTGCCCGTATTCGGCTTCGAAAGGGGCCATGGCAACGGTTACGCGGAACGCAGGCTATGCCCTCATGCGCAACCGTATACATGTGAACCAACTTTCGATCGGATGGATGAATTCCGACCACGAGCGAAAACTGGTCGAATCTGAAACTGGCGACCCGCATTTCATCGACCGTACGGCCGCAGCCAAGCCGTTTGGACGTATCCTTGATCCAAAAGAGGTCGCGAAAGCGGTGCTGTGGATGGCGTCCGAGGACAGCGGAATGATGACCGGCACCATTGTCAATTTCGACCAATCCATTTGGGGCGCGTATGACGACGCGCCGACACCGGAAGAGGCACTTAAGCCATGACAATGCAAACCATCAAAGGACCAGCGGTCTTTCTAGCACAGTTCGCGGCCGATGACGCGCCTTACAACAGCTTGCCGAGCCTCGCCGCATGGGCGCAGGAAAAAGGGTTCAAGGGCGTTCAGATCCCGACTTGGGACACCCGGCTTGTCGATATGCAACAAGCGGCGGAAAGCGAAACCTACGCGGATGAGATCAAGGGCATGCTCGCTGATCACGGGCTGACCCTGACCGAATTCGCGTCTCACATCACGGGCCAACTTGTTGCTGTTCACCCGGCGCACGACCAGATCATGGACAGCTTCGCTCCGGTGCACGTGCGGGGGAATCCTTCTGCAAGGCGCGCCTGGGCCGAAGAGCAGCTCCGCTTTGCGGTCCGCGCGTCCAAGCGCCTCGGGATCACGACTCATACGACTTTTCCAGGATCGCTGCTTTGGCCGTATCTGTATCCTTATCCGCAATGGCCCGAAGGACTCATTGACGAGGGCTTCACGGAACTTGCGGCAAGGTGGAAACCGATCCTCGACGACTTCGACGCGCATGGCGTCGATGCATGCTTTGAGATCCATCCTTGCGAGGACCTACATGACGGTCATTCCTGGGAGTATTTCCTCGAAAAGGTGGACGGCCATCCGCGAGCAAACATCATGTACGATCCTAGCCATTTTGTTCTTCAGGCCTTGGACTACGTGGCATTCATCGACCACTACCATGACCGCATCAAAGCGTTTCATGTGAAGGACGCCGAGTTCCGGCCCGACGGCAAATCCGGCGCTTACGGAGGCTTCATGCCTTGGTCGAAGAGGGCAGGGCGGTTCCGCAGCCCCGGCGATGGTCAGGTCGATTTCGGGGCGATCTTCACCAAGCTCTCGACCTACGGATTCGAAGGCTGGGCAACCCTCGAATGGGAGTGCTTCATCAAGAACCCTGAGGATGGGGCTCGGGAAGGCGCGCAATTCATCGCGGATCACATCATTAAAGTGTCTGATCGGGCGTTTGACGACTTCGTCAAATCCGGTGCGGACCGAAAGGCGAACCGGGCAATGCTCGGACTGGAGAATTGAGAATGAGCTACGAACGCAAGCTACGCCTCGGAATGGTAGGCGGAGGCGAAGGTGCCTATATCGGAAACATCCACCGCATCGCGTCGCGACTGGACGGGGCATGGGACTTGGTCGCTGGCGCCTTTGATGTTGACCCCGAAAAGGGCCGTGCATTCGCTCTGTCCCAAGGCCTTGATGAGGACCGGGCCTATGGTGACTACAAGGCGTTGATTGCTGGCGAAGCAAATCGCGCAGATCGCGTCGATGCCGTCGCCATTTGCACGCCGAACTTCACCCATTATCCGATTGCGAAAGCCCTGATTGAAGCGGGGTTCGACGTGATCTGCGAAAAACCTCTGACCGCGACATTGGAAGATGCTGTCGCGTTGGAAAAACTGGCGCGTGAGTCCAGCCGTTTTGTGGGTGTGACCTACACCTATTCCGGATATCCCATGATCCATGAGGCCAGAGTGCGCGTCGCCGCTGGGGAAATCGGCAAGATCCGCACCGTTCAGGTCGAGTATCCCCTAGAGTGGATGGCTACCGCCATCGAAGCGGAAGGAAACGCCCAGGCGGCCTGGCGCACCGACCCAACGAAAAACGGCCGTGGCGGCTCGATCGGTGACATCGGCACGCACGCCTACCATTTGGCAGGTTTCGTCACCGGCTTGAAACTCGAAAGCCTGACCGCAGATCTGGCCACCTTTGTCGACGGGCGCGCGCTGGATGACAACGCGCATGTCATGATGCGCTACGAAGGCGGCGCGCGTGGGCTTCTTTGGTCCTCCCAAGTCGCGCTGGGAAATTCCAATGGCGTCCGACTCCGTGTATTCGGTGAGACGGGTTCGTTTCAGTGGTTCCAGGAACAGCCCAACGAATTGGTCTATCAGCCGCTTGGCGGACGTGTCCAAATCATCAAACGGGGCTCTGACGAACTTTCGCCAGATGCGAAGGTCCGTATGCGGACGCCCCCCGGCCATCCGGAAGGCTATCTCGAAGCATTCGCAAACCTCTATGCAGGTTTCGCCGACGTGATCCGCGCGCGGCAGGCCGGCCGGGACCCTAGCCCCTTGGGCCAAAACGTTCCGCTTGCCTACGACGGCCTAAAAGGGGTCGCCTTCGTCGAGTCCGTCGTAGACAGCGCCGAAAGCAAAACTCCAATTTGGCTGACGCCCATCGCCGTCTAGCGACACAGCCCCGCGTTGGATCGTCACAAAAAACGAGTGACCTTTGCAGTATTGGGCGGAGCTTAAGTCCGCCCAATACCTCGACCGACACTCTCGCCTAGTCGAACTCCAAAGCTTCGGGTCGCTCGAAGCAACGACCAAGAACTACCGGATCGCCTCATGCCCGATTTCCAAAAAATTCTGATCGCCAACCGTGGTGAAATTGCCATTCGCGTCATGCGTGCAGCCAATGAAATGGGAAAACGGACAGTCGCGATTTATGCAGAGGAAGACAAACTCTCGCTGCACCGCTTCAAAGCTGATGAGGCGTACAAGGTCGGCGAAGGCCTTGGCCCCGTCGCTGCCTATCTTTCGATCCCCGAGAATATCCGCGTCGCCAAGGAATGTGGCGCCGATGCGATCCACCCGGGCTATGGCCTTTTGTCGGAAAACCCCGATTTCGTAGACGCCTGCGCCGCCAATGGCATCACTTTTATCGGTCCCAAAGCGGAAACAATGCGCGCCCTTGGCGACAAGGCCTCGGCCCGCCGCGTCGCGATCGCGGCGGGCGTGCCGGTCATTCCCGCCACCGAGGTTCTGGGCGATGATTTCGACGCCATCACCAAGGAAGCCGCCGAGATCGGCTATCCCCTGATGCTGAAAGCCAGCTGGGGCGGCGGCGGTCGCGGTATGCGTTCGATCAACGGCCCGGACGAGCTGAAGGAAAAGGTTCTGGAAGGCCGCCGCGAGGCCGAAGCCGCCTTCGGCAACGGCGAGGGCTATCTGGAAAAGATGATTATCCGCGCCCGCCACGTCGAGGTGCAGATCCTTGGCGACAGCCACGGCCAGATCTATCACCTGTTCGAGCGTGACTGCTCGGTCCAGCGCCGCAACCAGAAGGTCGTCGAGCGCGCGCCTGCCCCCTATCTATCCGAAGAACAGCGGGCCGAGATTTGCGAGCTTGGCAAAAAGATCTGTCAGCACGTGAACTATGAGTGCGCCGGGACTGTCGAGTTCCTTATGGATATGGAAACCGGCAAGTTCTATTTCATCGAGGTGAACCCCCGCGTTCAGGTGGAACACACCGTCACCGAGGAAGTCACCGGCATCGACATCGTTCAGGCCCAGATCCTGATCGCCGAGGGCAAGACGCTGGCCGAGGCCACCGGTGCCGCCAGCCAGGCCGATATCACGCTGCATGGGCACGCCTTGCAGACCCGTGTGACGACCGAAGATCCGACCAACAACTTTATCCCCGATTATGGCCGCATCACCGCCTATCGCTCGGCCACCGGCATGGGCATCCGTCTGGACGGCGGCACGGCTTATGCAGGCGGGGTGATCACGCGTTATTACGACAGCCTGCTGACCAAAGTCACCGCATGGGCACCAACACCAGAGAAGGCGATCCACCGCATGGACCGCGCCCTGCGCGAATTCCGTATTCGCGGCGTTTCCACGAACATCGACTTCGTGATCAACCTGCTGAAGCACCCGACCTTCCTGTCGAATGAATATACCACCAAGTTCATCGACACGACGCCGGACCTGTTCAACTTCAAGGCCCGCCGCGACCGCGCGACGAAAATCCTGACCTATATCGCGGATATCACCGTGAACGGTCACCCGGAAACCGCTGGCCGCTCGAAACCCTCGGCCGAGGCCCGCCTGCCCCGCGTGCCGGATCTGCGGGTTGAGACCCCTGCCGCAGGCACCCGCCAGTTGCTCGACGAAAAAGGCCCCCAGGCCGTGGCTGACTGGCTGTCGGCACAGACCGAGCTGAAGCTGACCGACACCACCATGCGTGACGGCCACCAGTCGCTGCTGGCCACGCGGATGCGGTCGATTGACATGATCAAGGTGGCCCCCGCTTATGCGGCCAACCTGCCGCAGCTGTTCTCGGTCGAATGCTGGGGCGGCGCGACCTTCGACGTGGCCTATCGCTTCTTGCAGGAATGTCCGTGGCAGCGCCTGCGCGACATCCGCGAAAAGATGCCGAACCTGATGACGCAGATGCTGCTGCGCGCCTCGAACGGGGTTGGCTATACCAACTATCCCGACAACGTGGTGCAGGCCTTTGTGAAACAGGCCGCCACAAGTGGCGTCGATGTCTTCCGCGTTTTTGACAGCCTGAACTGGGTCGAAAACATGCGCGTCGCGATGGATGCCGTGATCGACGCGAACAAGGTCTGCGAGGGCACGATCTGTTACACCGGCGATCTGTTCGACCCCGAGCGGTCCAAGTACGACCTGAAATACTACGTCGCCATGGGCAAAGACCTGCGCGAAGCTGGTGCGCATATCCTCGGCCTGAAAGACATGGCGGGCCTGTTGAAGCCCGCGCAGGCGCGCGTGCTGATCAAGGCCCTGAAAGAAGAGGTCGGCCTGCCGATCCACTTCCATACCCATGACACCAGCGGTGTGTCGGCGGCCACCGTTCTGGCGGCAGCGGACGCAGGTGTAGACGTGGTCGATGCGGCAATTGACGCCTTCTCGGGCGGCACCTCACAGCCCTGCCTTGGCTCGATCGTCGAGGCGACCAAGCACGGCGACCGCGACACCGGCATCGACGTGGGCGCCGTTCGCGAAATCTCGAACTATTGGGAGGCCGTGCGCCATCAGTACGCCGCGTTCGAGGCCGGTCTGGAAGCCCCCGCTTCCGAGGTGTACCTGCACGAAATGCCCGGCGGCCAATTCACCAACCTCAAGGCGCAGGCCCGCAGCATGGGTCTGGAAGAACGCTGGCACGAGGTCGCACAGGCCTATGCGGACGTGAACATGATGTTCGGCGACATCGTAAAAGTGACCCCCTCGTCCAAGGTTGTGGGCGATATGGCCCTGATGATGGTCAGCCAGAACCTGACCCGGTCCGAGGTTGAAGACCCGCAGCGCGACGTGTCGTTCCCGGATTCGGTCATCGGCATGATGAAAGGCAATCTGGGCCAGCCTCCCGGCGGGTTCCCGGAAGGGATCGTCGCCAAGGTGCTGAAAGGCGAGCCCCCTGACACCAGCCGCCCCGGCGCGCATCTGACCTCCGTCGATCTGGAAGCCACCCGCGCCGAGTTGTCGAAAAAGCTGGATGGTTTGGCCATCGACGACGAGGATCTGAACGGATATCTGATGTATCCCAAGGTCTTCCTTGATTACATGGGCCGCCACCGCGACTACGGCCCCGTCCGCACCCTGCCGACGCCGGTCTTCTTCTATGGCATGGAGCCGGGCGACGAGATCAGCGCCGAGATCGACCCCGGCAAAAAGCTCGAGATCCGTCTGCAAGCCGTGGGTGAAACCGACGAGGCTGGCGATGTGAAGGTGTTCTTTGAACTGAACGGCCAGCCGCGCACCGTGCGCGTGCCGAACCGCATGGTTAAGTCCGCCACCGCCGCCCGCCCCAAAGCGCAGACCGGCAATGCCGACCACATCGGCGCGCCAATGCCCGGCGTAGTCGCCTCGGTCGCGGTGCAAGTCGGCCAGCAGGTGCACAAAGGCGATCTGCTGCTGACCATCGAGGCAATGAAGATGGAAACCGGCCTGTCCGCCGACCGCGACGCGACTGTCAAAGCAGTCCACGTCACGCACGGCGCCCAGATCGACGCCAAGGATCTGTTGATTGAATTGGACTAAAACGCCGATTGCTCGTAGCTCGCGTCAATGTCCGGTGTAAAAGAGACTGCGGTCCTCGCCCACAATGCGATCAAGCAAATCAGCGACGGCCTGGACTCGCCGCGCAACGCGAAGGTTTTCGTGCCATACGATCCAGTAGCTACGCGTCACCGACAGATCGGGCAAGAGGCGAACGAGTCCAGGCACTCCGGCGGCCATGAAGTCGTGGCAGACTCCGACGCCCGTACCTGAACGGACGGCCTCGAACTGACCGATGGCAGTCGAGACCTCGATATCAGACCGCCAGTCGCGCATGAAGTCGCCCGCGTAGTTGAGTTCCGGCGTGTAGATCAAGTCGTCCACATATCCGATCAGCGTGTGCGATTTGAGGTCGTCTGGACTTTCGGGCTGCCCGTTGCGGACGAGGTAGTCCTCTGACGCGTAGAGCCCGAGCGAATAGTCCACGAGCTTCTTCACCCGAAGCCGTCCCTTATCGGGGCGTCCAACCATTATGGCGAGGTCTGCCTCGCGCTCCGAGAGCGAGAAACTGCGCGGCACCGGCACAAGCTGTACGCGCAGGTTGGGGTAGGCCGCGCGAAACCGCCCGAGGCGCGGTGCGAGGAAGGCGCTTCCGAACCCGTCGGGCGCGCCGATCCTGACCGTGCCCGCCACCTCCTCCTGTCCACGTAGATCGGACAACCCGGCGAGGACGTCCGCTTCGACCCGCTCGGCGGTCGCGAAGAGCTTTCCGCCGTCCTCGGTCAGCGTAGAGCCTCGCGTTGTCCGGTCGAAGAGGCGCGCGCCGACAGCTTCTTCGAGTGCGGCGACATGGCGGCTGAGCCGGGCCTGGCTGACGCCAAGGCGGGTGGCGGCGCCCAGCATCTGGCCTTCGCGCGCGACGGCGAGGAAGTATCGAAGGTCGTCCCAGTTCATATGGTCATTCTCGCATAACGGATTGCCGATATCATCTATTTATATGCGATATCGGATCAGCGATACAGCCTCCAGTAAACGGAGGAGATATCCATGACCGAGATCGCCCATTTCATCGACAACGCCCACGTCGCCGGAACTTCCGGCCGGAGCCAGCCCGTCTACAATCCTGCAACCGGAGAGGCGGAAAACAGCGTGGCGCTCGCCTCGACCGACGAAGTTAACGCCGCCGTGGCCTCTGCGAAAACGGCGTGGGAGACATGGTCGAAGACTCCGCCGCTTCGCCGCGCGCGCATCCTCGACCGGTTCAAGATGATCCTCTGGGATCGCGCCGACCAGCTGGCGGATGCGATTTCGGCAGAACACGGGAAGACACACGATGACGCCGTGGGCGAGGTGACACGTGGCCTTGAAGTCGTCGAGTTCGCTGTTGGCGCACCGCACCTTCTGAAAGGCGAAATCACCGAGAACGTCGGCACCGCTGTCGACAGTCATGCGCTGCGCCAGCCGCTTGGTGTGGTAGCCGGCATAACACCCTTCAACTTCCCGGCGATGGTGCCGATGTGGATGTTCCCGGTCGCCATCGCTTGCGGCAATACCTTCATTCTCAAGCCCTCCGAGCGCGACCCATCCGCGTCCCTTCTGATCGCGGAATGGCTGGCGGAAGCTGGGCTTCCGGCGGGCGTTTTCAACGTCATCCAGGGCGACAAGGAGGCGGTCGACGCCCTTCTGACGCATCCCGACGTCAAGGCGGTCAGTTTCGTCGGCTCGACCCCGATCGCGAAATACATCTACGAGACCGGGACAAGAAACGGCAAGCGCGTGCAGGCGCTCGGCGGAGCCAAAAACCACATGGTCATCCTGCCCGATGCCGACCTTGACATGGCTGCCAACGCTTTGATGGGCGCGGCCTATGGATCTGCCGGCGAACGCTGCATGGCGATCTCGGTCGCGGTGCCGGTAACCGACAAAGTGGCAGACGCACTTATCGAACGCCTCGTGCCAAAGATCGCGGCCCTACAAGTTGGGCCTGCCGCAGACCGCTCCTCCGAGATGGGGCCGGTGGTCACCAAGGCCGCGCAGGAGAAGATCATCGGACTGATTGACAAGGGCGAGGCCGAAGGTGCGAAGATTGTCGTCGACGGGCGCGCTTTCACACCCCCGCAGGGCTACGAGAATGGCTATTTCGTCGGGCCGACGCTGATCGACAACGTGACGCCGGACATGAGCGTCTGGCGTGAGGAGATTTTCGGACCGGTGCTGTCGGTAGTTCGGCGCAAGGACTATGCCGAGGCAGTGGAACTGATCCATTCGCACGACTATGCGAACGGGGTAGCAATCTTCACTCGCGACGGCGACGCAGCTCGGACCTTCGCAAGCGACATTGAAGTTGGCATGGTCGGCGTCAACGTTCCGATCCCGGTCCCGATGGCGTTCCACTCCTTCGGTGGCTGGAAGCAGTCGCTGTTCGGTGATCACCATATGCACGGGGCTGAGGGCGTCCGTTTCTACACCCGACTCAAGACAATCACAACGCGGTGGCCTTCTGGAGTCCGTAGCGATCCAGAGTTCGTTATGCCGACAATGGGATGACTCAAGTCGGCGCGACCA
>Ga0316204_10005097_pt1 | contig 22319 bp, 20 predicted proteins | sample 6monrhotite_MG_2_FD_205661 | JGI IMG/M metagenome (GOLD analysis project Ga0316204, IMG submission 205661) | Microbial mat bacterial communities from mineral coupon in-situ incubated in ocean water Damariscotta River, Maine, United States -... | ecosystem: Environmental > Aquatic > Marine >... | reverse complement strand
CGGACGTAAAAAAGCGCGCCCGCAGGCACGCAAATTCCTTTGATCAGTGTTGCAGTATTGTTTGTTATTTGGGATTTGGTTTGATCATGGAATAGAGGTTGTCTTTGAGTTTGACACGCTCTTTTTTGAGAAAATCGACATAGTCATCGCTAACCGGACGACTCTGGGCTTCGATGCCGTAGATCTTCTTGTCAGTTTCATCGTAGTGAGACAGAAGTGTTGCAAACTTTGGGTCGCTTTTCTTCATTGTAGCGATGGTTCCTGAAAGGTCTGGAAATTCTTCCAGGATGTGATGACGAACTCCGTACATAGGTCTTACCTCCTGATGAGTTGAGTGAATCATCGCCATCAATCTGTAAGGCGCACCTTGTTATGGTGCACATTTGAGCGAGGCGAATTCCGAGGCTCTCATGAATATTTAATCAATGTCAAACGCTGTCTGAGGAAGGGGTGATTGGCTAATCTATTGAAAATGCTAGTTAATTTTTCTCTGCATAGAGTCTGCCAGAGTGTCGAAGTGATTGTATTTCAGGGTGTTTTTTGGGAGGTCAATTTATTTGAGATTTAATTGCACTGATGGCTTCGCAGCGTAATTTTTGCAGCTTGTCGGCAAGCTGCTTACCTTTTAGGCCGTCTTGGACCAGTGTGGCGGCATCGACGCTGAGGGCGGCCAAACGGGCGCAACGAAACAGCTCGGCCTGGGGGTAATCCTTGTTCTCAAAGCCCAGCCGACCACGGGAGTCGGCAATGCAGGTTAACAGGAACTCTTCAAACCGTTCCGGTCGACGAAAGGCGTCCAGAGCCTGTAGTGTGTTGAGTAGGGTCTTGGGGCGTAGTTCGGCGGCTCGATGGCAGTGAGTGTGATATTGCGCCGCCAGTAGGGCGAGGTCACGAAAATCATTGGGTACCCGTAGTCGTTGGCATAGTTGCTTTACCAGTGGTAGCGAGCGGGCCTCATGGCCAATATGGCGTGGCCATTCGTCTTCTGGGGTGGTGGCTTTGCCTAGATCGTGTAGCAGGGCTGCAAAGCGTATGCGTGGCTCTGGGCTGAGCCGGCAGGCCTGATCGAGCACCATCAGGCAGTGGGTGCCGGTATCAATCTCGGGGTGGTGGATCTCGGTCTGCGGTACACCAAACAGGGCATCAATCTCCGGGAAGATGCGGGCCAGCGCGCCACATTCACGCAGCGCCTCGAAAAAGGCGCGTGGTTGTTGTTCAGTCAGGGCGCGCTGGCTTTCCTGCCAGATTCGTTCTGGCACCAGGGCATCTACCTCGCCATTGTCGATCATCTGTCGTATCAGGGTCATGGTTTCGTCAGCGATGCTGAATCCCAGTGGTGCGAAACGGGCGTAGAAGCGGGCGACACGAAGGATGCGTACCGGGTCTTCACTAAAGGCCGGTGAAACATGACGCAGAATTTTTTGCTCAAGGTCTTGCTGGCCATTGAATGGATCGATGATTTCGCCATCTTCAGCCATGGCGATAGCGTTGATGGTCAGGTCGCGGCGGACCAGATCCTCTTCGAGGCTGACATCCGGTGCGGCATGGAAGTCGAAGCCGGTATAGCCGGGCCCGGTCTTGCGTTCGGTGCGGGCAAGGGCGTATTCCTCGTGTGTCTGCGGGTGGAGGAAGACCGGGAAGTCCTTGCCTACCTGGCGATAGCCTTGTTGAAGCATTTCGTCAGGCTTGGCGCCGACCACCACCCAGTCATGATCATTAACCGCCAGGCCGAGCAGCTTGTCTCTTACCGCACCACCGACCTGGTAGATCTGCACGGCTAGGCCGGTTGGTTTTTGTCGCGCGCCGCTTTTTGACGGATATTATCGTAGCGACCACGGATGTCAGCGGCACCGATGTACTTGGGGACGACGATTTCGACGCTTATCGGCGTCACACCAAACTGGCTAGGGAAGGTGCCTTTGCATACCGCGGGTGTCTGCAGGCTCAGATAGTTGTCATAGCTGAAGGGTTTGAACGGCATCATACCCATGATGCGGCCCATCATTGCCGACATGCCATTGCCGAGCGGGATAATAGTGCGCTTCAGGCCGGTGAGTTGGTTGGTGTAGTCGACCAGCTCTTCTAGAAAGTAGCTCTTGGGGCCGCACAGCTCGTAACTTTGGCCAAAAGTGGTTCTGTCGTTGAGCGCCTTGACCATCACTTCGGCAACATTGCTGACATAGATCGGTGCCATACGGCTATCAGGGCAGGTCAGTGGCAGTACTGGCAGGTTGAGCAGCAGGTTGGCAAATTTATTGAAGAAGCTGTCGTCTTCACCAAAGATCACTGATGGGCGGAAACTGGTCACGTCCAGACCTTCGGCGGCCAGGGCCAGAGCCTCGCCTTCACCCTTGCTGCGCAGATACTGGCTGCTGCCCTTGTCGGCATCGGCGTTGAGGGCGCTCATGTGCAGCAAGCGGCTGACGCCGGTATTTTTGCAGGCGTTAATGATTTTTTCGACTAGTTCAACGTGCACCTGTTGGAATTCGCCGCGCTTGTTTTCATTAAGAACGGCGGTCAGGTTGACGACAGCATGGCAGCCGATAAAAAGGGCCTTCAGAGTATCTTCGTCGTGGATGTCGGCATTGATGACATCAACTTTAGGTAGAACCTGCAGAGAACGATGGCGTTCACGGTTTCTTGAAGGAGCAACGACGTAGTAACCTGCTCGTGTCAATTGCGATATCAGTTGATGGCCTACGAATCCAGTTCCGCCGAGGACGCAGATGGTTTTTGCTGTCATGCCTAATCCTTAGTTTAAATTCTTAGAAGTGGCGCAAATTTTCCGCGTATGCCCCTCTCAGGTCAAGTTTTTGGGTAGGATAGTTAGCATATAAGATCAAAAGGAGTGGAAGATGCCGTTTGTTTCATTGAATCCAGCTACTAACGAGTTGGTTAAGGAGTACCCCTATTGGGATGAGGCGCAGCTTGAAGAGGCCTTGGTTGAGGTTGCTGCCGCGACACCTAGGTGGGCGAATACCTCGTTGAATGAACGTTGCGAGCATGTGCGCCGTTTGGGACAGCTGGTGTTACAGCGTCGTGACGAGTTGGCTGAGATAATTACGCTGGAGATGGGTAAGCTGATTGGCGAGGCCCGTGCCGAGGTGGAAAAGTGCGCCACCGTCTGCGATTACTATGCCGATAACGGCCCTGTCTTTCTCGCCGATGAGGTGATTGAATCTGATGCAGGTAGAAGTTTTGTAGCCCATCAACCACTGGGTACTGTGCTGGCGGTGATGCCGTGGAATTTCCCTGTCTGGCAGGTGTTTCGTTTTCTGGTTCCGGCCCTGGTGGCGGGCAATACCGGTGTGCTTAAACATGCCTCCAATGTGCCGCAGTGTGCGCTGGCGATTGAGACGGTGGTGCGTGATGCCGGGCTACCGACAGGTGTGTTCCGTAGTCTGATGATTTCATCCGCCCAGGTGGCTGGGGTGGTTGAAGATGCGCGTATCCATGCAGTGACACTGACAGGTTCGGAGTCAGCCGGGCGCCAGGTGGCCGCTATCGCCGGGGCCAGCTTGAAAAAGACGGTGCTTGAACTGGGCGGTTCGGATCCTTTTATCGTGCTTGAGGATGCCGATCTCGACTGGGCGGTGCAGCAGGGCGTGGCATCGAGATTTTTGAATGCCGGGCAGAGTTGTGTTGCTGCCAAACGTTTTATTGTGCTGGAAAGTGTAGCGGATGAATTTGTTGCCAAATTCAAGGTAGCTGTTGAGACACTCAAGCCAGGTATCCCGGTGAGTGCGGACACCTCCTTGGCGCCGATGGCTCGCACAGATTTGCGTGACGAGCTGCATCAGCAGGTGCAGGCCAGTCTTGCCAAGGGCGCGGTTGCTGTCACGGGCTGTGCTCCGCTCGAAGGAGTTGGTGCTTATTACCAGGCCTCTGTTCTGGACGGGGTCAGGCCGGGAATGTCGGCTTGGGATGAGGAGTTTTTTGGTCCGGTGGCGATTGTGATTCGCGTCATGGATGAGGCTGAGGCAATCAAAATTGCCAATGGTTCTGTGTTTGGGTTGGCAGGCAGTGTCTGGACGCAAGACTCGGTGCGCGGTGAGCGTGTCGCTCGTCAGGTAGAGTCCGGTGCGGTATTTGTGAATAGCATGGTTAAGAGTGATCCGCGTCTGCCGTTTGGCGGTATCAAAAATTCAGGTTACGGCCGTGAGCTGTGTTATCACGGCATGTTGGAGTTTGTGAATCAAAAGACGATTTGGCTTAAATAATTTGTTTTTAGGTTTGGTTGTGTCCGTTTTTTGTCCAGAAATGTAAAAGGCCGCATATCTCACGATATGCGGCCTTTTTGCCGTCTTGGATTGGCTCTGCTTGTTAAGGCAGGCTTGGTGGGGTCCCAAAGTTGACAGGTTCCCATGCGCTTGGTGATGCAGGCATGGTTGCTGAGAAATTTGTTTCAACAGCAATAGTCGATGTGGTCCGGTTTTCAATTACCTGGTGGGTAAGGGCTGTTGTGTCAGACATGATGGATTCTTGTGCTAACCAGGTACTAACGATTTCGTCGCCATCAGCCCATGTGACGTTTGTTCCGTTTAGTGTCAAATTGTTAGCGGTTGATAGGGGGGTGCCTTCAACAAAATAACCGTTTGATGGGAAGGGTTCTGTCACAGTGTTGCCGCTTACGCCTGCGCGGCGTTTTTGTTCAAAATATTGTTGTTTGCTGGCGGGATCGATGGGCTCGCCAATATCAACCCGTTGCGTGATATCCATAATGCTGCCAATGGTGGTGTCACTGTCAGGATTCATATTGGGTACGGTTGCAAATGCCGTGTAGCCGGTGTAATCAAAGCTGTCAACGTAGCCATTTGTTGGGTCGCTAATGGTCTGGGAGAGTTTGATTGAGTACATGTCGTCAGCTATTGTTGGGGGGATAGTGACGCCGAAGTTGGCCATTGCCGGATTGCTGAATCGCATCATTGCACGTTGCAATTCAGCTGTGCTATCAAAGCCGCTGGCAGCCTCGCGAATTACCTGCTTGGCGGCTATTCCTTGGCTTATGCCATCACCCTGGAAAGCAAAAGGAATAAATGTCTCTGCGGCGAAGTCTAGGTCAGTCGTTGCACCAGTCGCGTTAGGGTCGGTAACAACAAAGCGCAGGTAAGTGTAATCTGCGGTCTTTACTTCTTCGATCAGAAAACCATCGTCCTGAACTTGAGTGGTACAGGTAATACCGGCGGTGCTACAGGAAACGGTTGTGTCAATTGTGCCACCAGTGGCGCTCCAGCCGTCATAGTTGACCGGGGGGCCGGCAAACACACTACCTGTTATGCAAAGCAAAGGTAAACCGAGAAAATGTTTGAAACTGCCTAATTGTTTCATGCTCATGCCTCTTTAAAAATGGCGGTTACTAGCGACCCAACACAAGAAATCTTAAATTATTTTTAATGTTTTTGGATTGTATAACATGACTTGCTTGCGCGTCCACAATACTTTTTGTTTTTAATCAATAGTTTAGTATTTCGCTAGGTATGAAGATAAGGTTTTTTTAAAGTAGTTTTGCCCGCCTGTTTGATAAGTCTGTCGGACAGGAGGGCTGAAGAGCTTGGTTGAGTTGTTTCAGCGTTTGCCCTTTGCTTGCTGGCCTAGTATCTTGCCATCAATGGACAAGCCTATGATTTTGCTGGGATCTGCGTCACCGCGTCGAGCTGAATTGTTGTCTCAGATTGGGGTGGCATACAAAGTTATTGTGGCGGATATTGATGAAACTCCCAATCTCGATGAGTCGGCGGAGCTTTATGTGTTGCGCATGGCTTTGGAGAAGGCTGAAGCAGTGCGGTCTAAATTTGAGGATGAGGATTCAATTTTGCCGGTGTTGGCAGCTGATACTTCAGTGGTGGTTGATGGTGAAATATTAGGCAAACCCCGAGATCAGGCTGAGGCGATGGCAATGCTGGCCCGTTTGTCAGGACGAACTCACCAGGTTTTGACAGCGGTGGCTCTGATTGGGCCTGCTGTCGAAGAGGAAAGGGCTAGTCGATTGAGCGTGAACAAAGTGAAATTTAGGCCGATCAGCGAGGCTGAATGCTTGGCTTATTGGCTGACTGGTGAGCCGCGAGGCAAGGCGGGTGCTTACGCAATTCAGGGGCGCGCGGCGGTATTCATTGAGCATCTGGAAGGTAGTTTTTCGGCTGTCATGGGGCTGCCCTTGTTTGAGACAAGTGAATTGTTGGCTGAATTTGGAATTAATGTGTGTGATAACTGGAGCGAATGAGCTCGAGCGGATAATTAGACGATGTCAGTAGAAATCTTGATGAATGTGACGCCGCATGAGACTCGTGTGGCAGTGGTTGAAAATGGGGTCTTGCAAGAGGTGGTGGTGGAGCGCGAACGCCGCCGCGGCCTGGTAGGTAATATATATAAAGGTAAGGTGTCGCGGGTGTTGCCCGGCATACAGGCGGCTTTTGTTGATATTGGTCTGGAGCGTGCTGCTTTTTTACAGGCCTCAGATATTGCTCAGAGCCAGTCTGAGGACAGCCAAACTGACAATATAGCCCAGTTGTTGCACGATGGTCAGGAGTTGCTGGTGCAGGTGGTTAAGGACCCGCTTGGCACCAAAGGTGCGCGTCTGACTACCCATATCACTATGCCATCACGATTTTTGGTATTTACACCTAATGTTTTTCATGCCGGGATATCGCTCAAGATCGAGGATGATCTGGAGCGGCAACGACTCAGGGATGTGATGTCGGTGCTGATGCAGGGCGCGGCGGGTGGTTATATCGCCCGGACCGCAGCTGAGGGGGCGTCAATTGAGGCGCTTAAGGCCGACACCGATTTTTTGAATAAGCTGTGGGCGTCGATTCAGGAGCGTCGACTTGCTGCCAAGGCCGGTGGTCTGGTGCATGAGGATGTACCGCTGGTGATGCGGATTTTACGTGATGTAGTTGATGATGATGTGGAAAAGCTGCGCATTGATTCTCGTCGCGCAACGCGGCGGGTGAGCCAGTTTGCGGAACAGTTTATGCCTGAGTTGGCATCCAGGATTGAGCACTATCCGGGGGAGCGGCCTATCTTTGACCTGTATGGCGTTGAGGATGAAATTCAAAAGGCCCTGGATAAAAAGGTGCAGCTTAAATCGGGTGGTTATCTGATTATCGATCAAACCGAAGCGATGACGACGGTGGATGTGAATACCGGTGCCTTTGTTGGGCACCGGAATCTGGAAGAGACCATCTTCAAAACCAATCTTGAAGCAACCCAGACGATTGCCCGCCAACTGCGGCTACGAAATCTTGGTGGCATCATTATTATCGACTTTATTGATATGGATGAGGAGGAGCACAAGCGCAAGGTGCTGCGTTCGCTGGAGAGGAACCTGGAACGTGATCGTGCCAAGAGTCATATCACCGAGGTCTCCGCATTGGGTTTGGTTGAGATGACGCGTAAACGTACCCGCGAATCACTGGAACGGGTGCTGTGTCAGTCCTGCCCAACTTGCAATGGTCGTGGCACATTGAAAACGCCTGAGACGGTATGCTTTGAGATTTTTCGTGAAATTCTGCGCGAGGCACGCCAGTTCGATGCTCAGCAATATCTGGTGCTGGCTTCGCAGGAGGTGGTGGATATTTTACTTGATGAAGAATCCACCAGTGTTGCCGAGCTGGAAGAATTTATCGGCAAGCCAATTAAGTTACAGGTTGAAAATCTTTATACCCAGGAACAGTTTGATGTGGTGATGATGTGAGTCGCGCCTCGGCTTCAGGATGTTGACTCTCTACTATTAATTACTAGTGAAACGCACCTTTAAAATTGTCCGCATCCTATCCAGGCACACCTGGTTGTGGACGCTTGCATTTGTTGTTCTGCTGGCTGTCGCTTTGAGCGCCGCGCGCTTATTGTTACCCCAGTTAGAACGCTATAAGGGTGACCTCGAGCTGGAAATCAGTCAGCTGATCGGTCAGCCGGTTTCGGTTGCCGAAGTTGAGATCGGTTGGCATGGTTATGGTCCGCGTCTGTTTCTACATGATGTGCAGTTGCATGATCGCTCGGGTGATCAGATTTTATTTGGTTTTGACCTGGCTCATGTCGATGTATCGCTGCCGCTAACGATTTATCGTTGGCAGGTGGCGTTGCGTGATCTGACCTTTAAGGGGATTGAGCTTTCTCTGCAACGACACTCCGATGGTCATGTTTCAGTTGCCGGCCTGGAGCTACCGCAGGCGGCAGCTGGACAGGCTGGAGGGAATGATAATGCCGTTGTGGCATGGTTGTTTAGTCAGAAATACCTTGCCATAGAAGAGAGTGTTATTCATTGGCGTGATTTAATGCAGGGTGATCATGCTTTCACTATGCATGATGTTAGCCTCAAGTTGCGTAACGAGGGCGAACAACACTTTTTGAGTGGCCAGGTTCATCTGCCGCCAGGTTTGGGGGGTGGCGTTAAGGTGATGGCAGAGGCGCAAGGACAGGTTGAAAGTTTTGCTGACTGGCCAGTTGATTTTTATGCTGAGGGGCGAGGGCTGGAGCTAGTACAGTGGCTTGCGGATCGTCCTACCCTTGGTCTGCGCGTGCTCAATGGTAGTGCCGAGATAGAGTTGTGGGGGCGATGGCAGCAAAATCATCTGGACAACATTAAGGGGCATGTCTTTGTCCGGGATGTTTATCTTACTTCGGATGTTGTCGTCGTTGAGCCAGAACCGCAGGTGCAGATGCTTGCCTCAGCCTTTGCCGAGTTTGTCTGGCAGGATGCCATGGCTGGTTGGCAGCTCGATATTGATCGTCTTCGCCTGGTTAAGGATGATGTTGCCTGGCAGCCCACCAGAGTTCGAGTGCGGCAGCAATCCAGTGAGGCGGGTGCTGAAATTGAAGTGGTTTCCAGTTTTGCCCGTCTTGATGATGTGGCTGCCCTGCTTTCGTTAAGTAGTCGCTTATCCGATCAGCAAAAAGAGATGTTGCAGACAACACGACCCAGGGGCGAGTTGCATGGCGCGTACCTGAAGCTTGGTTTTTCCGAAGATCAGCTGAGCAGCTATTTTGTGCGTGCCGGTCTGGAAAATTTTGCTTTGTTGTCGTGGCAAAAGTTACCTGGCTTTGATGGTCTGGACTTAAGATTGAATATGGACCAGTCGGGCGGTGTGGTTGATGTTGCTACGGAGGGTGGCTATCTTGATCTGCGCAATCTGTTTCGCGATTATTTCACGCTTGATGCTTTGACGGGGCGCCTGGCCTGGCAGCAGGATGATGATGGCGTGTTGCTGGAAATGCGCGATTTCGAATTGTCTAATCAGGATGCTGCGGTGACACTTGCCGGGCAGCTGTTTTTGCCAGCAGATAAAACCTCCCCTATCGTAAAGCTGTTGCTCGATATCAAGCGTGGTAACGGTGAGGCAACATCAGTTTATCTGCCAAGCAAGATCATGTCGCAAAAGACGGTTGCCTGGTTGGATGATGCCATTGTTGCCGGGAACGTTGATAGTGGCAGCATGGTGTTGCAGGGACCGATTAAACAGTTTCCGTTTAATGATGCATCCGGGCGATTCGAGATTCGCTTTAATGTAAATGACGGGATTCTTGATTACGGTCAGGATTGGCCGCGGATAGAGCAAATTGAGGCAGAAGTGGCTTTTGTTGGCAATCGTATGGATATTAATGCCGAGGCGGGCAAGGTGTTGGCTGCCGATATAAATAATGTCGCAGTTGAGATAGCGGATATGCGGGGCACGCCTGCGCTATTGAGTCTGCAAGGTCGAGCTGAAGGCTCTGCCGCTGATGTTCTTGGCTTTATTAATCAAAGTCCGTTACAGCAACGCTTCGGCAGCTTTAGTCAAGATGCAAAGGCGATAGGTGATAGTCGACTTGATTTGAGTCTCAATATTCCTCTAGTTAGCGGCGCTGATGTTGAAACCTATGGTTTAGTTAAATTTGAAGATAGCGCTATCGACTTTACACGTCTAGGGGTCGATTTAAGCGGCTTGTCTGGTGAGGTCGAATTTTCGAATAAAGGTTTATCAGCGCAGGGGGTTAACGCTGTGGTGATGGGGCAGCCTGCCAATGTTGATATTTATACTGAAGAATTATCAGCGGATGAATTTAATACCGTGTTTGTGGCGCAGGGTGATACTCGTCTTGAAGAGCTTGAAAAACGGTTTGATTTGTTTGTCTTTCCTTATCTCAATGGCGAAACTTTGTGGCAGGCCAGGCTAGAAATTCCTCGTAGTGAAAATGGTGCTGCTGTATCGCCAAGCCTGAAGCTTGAGTCAGATCTACGGGGGATAGGTGTGCAATTGCCTGCGCCACTGCAAAAGCCTGTTGATGGGGCGCGTCCCTTTGACTTGTCTGCCCGCTTTGACGAACAGGCCAGTCATTGGTCTTTCGATTATGGCGAAGAGACGATGACCGGTGTCTTTGAGTTGCTGGGCAATAAGGGTTTGCAGTCGGCTGAGTTGCGCTTTGCAGGCGCCGCGCAGTTGCCGCAAAAGCGGGGCTTGAGGGTGGCGGGTAAATTGGATAGTTTTGTTTATGAAGAATGGCAACCGCTGTTTTCTGTGGAGCAAGGCCAGCCGAAAAAGGATGCCGTAGTCAATCAACTCGATTTGCAGATTGAGAATGCCGAGCTGTTTGCCCAAACCTTGCACAAGGTACAGCTTCAGGCCGAACATGCTGAGGGGATGTGGACGGCGGATTTAAAAAGTGACGAAATGGCTGGCCGGGTCTGGTTGCCGGATAGTGTTGGTCATGTCCTGGAAATGGATCTGGAACACCTTTATATAAGCAGGAAAGCTTCAGAGTCTGAAACAGTCGGGACGGTCGAAGAGCCCTTTGACCCAAAAGACCTGCCGCCGCTGATAATCAAAAGCAAGAAAACTCATTTCGGTGGGCTGGATCTGGGGCGGATGAGCCTGAAGACACGCAGGTTACCGTTGGGGATGCAAATTGATAGTCTCGAGACCCAATCTGATATTGTTGAAGCCAGTATTAAGGGGCAGTGGCTGAAAACTCATCAACATAATTCTCGAATCAATGCTGATCTTAAAGTGCATGACCTTGGTGCCGTGTTGGCTGGGCTGGGTTATGTGGAAACGGTTAAAAATGCTGATGGTGCGGTTAAGTTGAGCCTGAATTGGGATGGGCCGTTGCTGAATTATGATCTTGCCAGTCTGGATGGTGTGGTGGATTTTAATTTTGAAGATGGTCGTTTGTTAGAAGTGGAACCAGGGGCCGGGCGCTTTTTTGGTTTGTTGAGTATTACCGCCTTGCCGCGCCGTTTGTTGCTTGATTTTAGTGACTTCTTTGGTAAGGGTTTTGCTTTTGATGACTTGCGGGGTCATTTTGATATTAGTGATGGCGACGCTCACACACAAAAGTTTTTTATGGATGGTCCGGCCGCGCGCATCGATTTGCATGGCCGGGTAGGTCTGGCTAGCGAAGACTATGATCAGCGCGTCAAGGTGGTGCCGCATGTCACTTCCGGTCTGCCAACCTTGGCTGCGGTATTGACCGGGCAGATCGGGCCGGCAGTGGTTTTGGCTTTGATCGAAAAACTGACCAAGCCCGAAGTGGATAAGGCGACCGGGATTTTTTATCAGGTGACGGGCAGCTGGGATAATCCTCAGATTAAGCCGGTTGATTTGGTTCGCTCCGACAAGTAATGTGCCGTTGTCCTTGAAGATGTAATTAATGATATTCTCCGCATGATGAAACGCTTCCTTTATCTGTTGTTGTGTCTGATGCCGGTTGGCCATGCCGCCGAAGAGTCAGTTGTGGTGCTGGATGCCGAATTTTGGTTTATGCCTCGCCATGGTGATGTGGTGGCTGAGCATTATGGTGTCCGTGCAGCGGTCAATAAATTGATTGCCGAGCCTGAGGCTTATCTTGCTTTGCGTTACCCGGATAATGAGACGGGCGAGCTGTGGGGGCAAGAGTTGCAGGCCTGGCTGGTGTCATTGGCTATAGTCTCGGATCGGATTGAATTGCAGCCCGGCCATGAGCAGATTGAAGGTGTGGCGTTGGTGGTGATTACTCCGGATAATGACGTGGAGCAATCGTTGAAGTCTATCAATGCCGTTGCTGATGATGCAGCGGCGGCTGTTGATATGAATGAACCTGTTGTTGTCGATGAGACGTTGCCGGTTGTTGAGGCGGCTACGGAGCTGCTGTCTGAGTCGGCGCTGGCAGAGGAAAATACAGTTCAAGAAGATGTTGTTGTAGAAGAGCAGGTGGAGTTGAAGCAGGAATGAATCAGAGTCGTGTTGCAGCAATCCAGATGGCCTCGGGGCCAAATGTAAATGCCAATTTGTTAGAAGCAAAACGTTTGATCGGGCAGGCGGTTGCTGCCGGAGCTGGTATGGTGGTATTGCCAGAAAACTTTGCCATCATGGGTATGAATGAGCAGGAAAAGGTCAAGGTACGTGAACTGGATGGTGTCGGTCCAATTCAGGACTTTCTTGCCCAGCAAGCCAAAAAGCATGGTATCTGGATAGTCGGTGGTACCATCCCCATGGCGGCGACGGTTGCCAATAAGGTGCTGGCGGCTTGTTTGATTTTTAATGATGCCGGCGAGCGGGTTGTCCGTTATGACAAGGTGCATCTGTTTGATGTTTCACTTGAGGGTGGTAGCGAAAAATACACCGAGTCTGAAACCATCGAGCATGGTGAAAAAGTTGTGGTGATTGACTCCCCCTTTGGACGTATGGGTGTGGCAGTCTGTTATGACCTGCGCTTTCCTGAGATGTTTCGCAAGATGCTGGATCAGGGCATGGAATTGCTGGTATTGCCGGCGGCCTTTACTGCCGTGACCGGCAAGGCCCACTGGGAAGTGTTGGTGCGCGCTCGTGCTATTGAAAACCTCTGTTATGTCGTTGCGGCGGCACAAGGTGGTTTTCACGTCAATGGTCGTGAGACTCATGGCGACAGTATGGTGGTCAATCCCTGGGGTGTAGTGATTGACCGCCTGCAGCGTGGTTCAGGCGTAGTGACAGCTGACATTAATAGAGAGCAGCTTGCATCGATTCGTCGTAGTCTGCCTGCCATCAGTCATCGTCGTATTTAATTTAATCACCCGGCACGGAGCCAAGTATGAGTGAATCTTTTGATATTGCCCGCGATGTAATTCTGCGACCTGCCGCTATGGCCGAGGCTGAGCTTGAGGGCGTATTGGGCAAGATCATGGCGCATCGTATCGACTATGCTGATCTCTACTTTGAGACGTCTCGTTTTGAATCCTGGTCTCTGGAAGATGGCAAGGTGAAAGATGGTGGCTACAACATAGAGCGCGGTGTCGGTGTGCGTGCCATTAACGGTGAAAAGACCGGCTTTGCCTATTCCGATGAAATATTTTTACCGGCTCTGACTGAAGCGGCCTTAAGTGCCCGGGCGATTGCCAGGAGTGGTCAGCAAGGGTCGGTTAAGGCCTGGTCGGGGCAGTCAGACAAACACAGTCTTTATAGCAGCGTCCAGCCTTTTGACAGTTTGGGTGAGCAGGAAAAGGTTGCCTTGATGGAGGCTGTCGATGTCGAGGCCCGCGCCCAGGATCCGCGTGTTAAGCAGGTGATGGTCAGTCTGGTAGCCAGTCACAAAGTGATGTTGGTGGCGGCCAGTGATGGCACCCTGGCGGCGGACGTGCGGCCTTTGGTGCGTCTGAGTGTTTCTGTTGTGGTGGAAGATGGTGATCATCGTGAGCAAGGTTCATCCGGTGGTGGTGCGCGACTTGACTATGGTTTTTTTGCCGAGAAAGAACGTGGCTTGGGTTATGCCCGCGAAGCGGTGCGCCAGGCCTTAGTGAATTTAGAGGCGCAAGAGGCGCCAGCCGGTACCATGCAGGTGGTGCTGGGGCCGGGCTGGCCAGGTGTGTTGCTGCACGAGGCGGTGGGGCATGGGCTTGAGGGCGATTTCAATCGCAAGGGCACCTCTGCATTCAGTGGTCGAATTGGCGAGAAAGTGGCTTCGGAGATGTGTACGATTGTCGATGACGGCACCCTGGAAAATCGTCGTGGCTCCTTGAATATTGATGATGAAGGTACGCCAACCAACTGCACCACTTTGATCGAAAACGGTGTGCTCAAGGGTTACATACAGGACAAAATGAATGCTCGCCTGATGGGCGTGGCACCGACTGGTAATGGTCGGCGCGAGTCCTATGCTCATCTGCCCATGCCGCGCATGACTAATACCTATATGTTGCCGGGGCAGCATAACCCCGAAGAGATTATCGCCTCGGTGGATAGAGGTTTATATGCGGTTAATTTTGGCGGTGGCCAGGTGGATATTACCTCGGGCAAGTTCGTCTTCTCTGCCAGCGAGGCCTACATGATTGAAAATGGCAAGGTAAGTTATCCGGTTAAGGGCGCGACCCTGATCGGTAACGGCCCGGATGCCATGACTCGCGTTAGCATGGTGGGTAATGATTTGAAACTGGATGAGGGTGTCGGCACCTGTGGCAAGGACGGCCAAAGTGTACCGGTAGGTGTGGGTCAGCCGACTATGCGTATCGATGGTTTGACCGTGGGAGGAACCTCGGCCGAATAATTATTCTTCGTCGTCGAGAATCTCTTTTAATAAACGAAACAGGCTGCGGGCTGACTTGGGTGGTTTTTCCAGCTTGGCCTCTTTGGCGGCATTAAGCATTAGCTGGCGCAGTTGCTGCCGGTCTGCCTGGGGGTTTTGGCTGATGAATTCATTCAGCGCAGGCTGGCCTTCGCTGATGAGGCGATCGCGCCATTGTTCGATGGCATGAAAGCGAGCGGCGGATTGCTGACCACAGAGACGTATGGCGTTCAGGGCTTGCTGGATTGGTTCAGGGTCGACGTCACGCATCAGTCGGCCGATGTACTGCATTTGCCGACGCAGGGCGCTGTGGCTGTTGAGTCGGCGGGCCTCATTAATGGCGTCGGCAACCTTGTCGGGCAGGGGAATCTTGACTAGATCCTTGGCGCCGAGTTTAACGATGGCAGCGCCCAGATCCTGCAGCGCGTTTACTTCGCGTTTCAGTTGGGATTTGCTTTTGGGGAGTTCTAAATCTTCGTCGTCATGCATGGCCGCTACGGTAACGCAGTCGCGAAAAAAAATACAGACTTGAGTAAGTCAGGAGAAGACGATGGCACAGACGCCAGTGATTAAAAATTCAGTCTATAGTCAGGCCCAGCTGGAAGGTTTGGTGGAACAGATTCTGGCCGAGGCCAGCAAGCTCGGCGCCAGTGCGTCCGAGGCGGCAGTGAGTATCGAGTCAGGCCTGTCGGTCAATGCTCGTTTGGGTGAGGTCGAGACTGTCGAGCACAATCATGACAAGGGCCTGGGAGTGACGGTCTATTTTGGTCAGAGCAAGGGTTCGGCCAGTACTTCGGATTTTGGTGACGAAGCGATTCGTGACACGGTTGCTGCTGCCTGCCGTATCGCCCGTTATACCGCTGCGGATGAGTATGCCGGCCTGGCCGATGCCGAACTAATGGCCAAGGATGTTCCTGATCTTGATCTTATTCATCCCTGGGAGCTGTCGCCGCAGCGGGCCATTGAGCTGGCGATTGAAAGTGAGGATGCCGCACGTGGTTTTGACCCGCGTATCGTCAATTCTGATGGTGCCAGTGTTAGCAGTCATCACTCCTTTCGTGTCTACGGTAATAGTCATGATTTTGTTGGTGCCTTTGGTGGTACCCGTCATAGCATGAGTTGTTGTGTGGTGGGTCAGGAGTTGGGTGATGATGAAACCATGCAGCGTGATTACTGGTACACCTCGTCGCGCGATGCCTGTACGTTGGAAGCGCCGGAGATAATCGGTCACAAGGCCGCTGAGCGTACTGTTCAACGGCTTGGGGCACGGCGCATCAAGACCTGTCAGACGCCGGTGATCTTTGCTGCCGAGCAGGCCAGTGGTCTGATCTCTAGTTTTCTCAGTGCCATTCGTGGTGGTGTCCAGTATCGCCGTTCTTCATTTTTGCTCGATTGTGCTGGTGAGCAGGTCTTCCCCGATTTTATGCAGATAAATGAGCAGCCCCTGTTGCCACGTGGTCAGTACAGTTCACCGTTTGATCGTGAGGGTGTGGCAACCCGTGATCGTGATTTGATCAAAGATGGTGTGGTGCAGGGCTATATTCTCGACAGCTATGCCGCTCGTCGCTTGAGGCTACAGACCACAGCTAATGCTGGTGGCACGCGTAACGTGTTTGTCTCTCATGGTGATGATGACTTGCATGGGTTGTGTCGCAAGATGGGTAAAGGCTTACTGGTGACCGATATGATGGGCCATGGCACCAATATGGTGACGGGTGATTATTCTCGTGGTGCAGCCGGTTTTTGGATCGAGAATGGTGTGATCCAGTATCCGGTTGAGGAGCTGACGGTGGCGGGTAACTTAAAGCAGATGTTCAAGGATATCGTTGCAATTGGCAGCGATGTGGATCAGCGCGGTAATATTCGTACGGGTTCTATCCTGGTGGATAACATGACCGTAGCCGGTGAATAACTGAGCGCTTAATGACAGTGGAAAATCACAACAGCGATGATGTACTGGTTAAGGTCAGGGGTCTGGGTTTTAGTCGAGGCTCGCGTTTGATCTTTGATGGCGTCGATCTGGATATCCGGCGTGGCAAGGTCACGGCTATCATGGGGCCCAGCGGTACCGGCAAGACCACCTTGTTGAAATTGATCGGTGGTCAGTTGCGACCAGATCAAGGTTCGATTGAAGTCGACGGGCAGAACGTCCACAAGCTGCGTCGTTCCGCTCTGTTTGAACTGCGCAAACGCATGGGTATGCTGTTTCAGAGTGGTGCTTTACTTACTGATATCAATGTCTTTGACAATGTGGCCTTTCCGGTGCGTGAACACACCAAGCTGCCAGAGGAATTGGTGCGTGATTTAGTGTTGATGAAGTTGCAGGCGGTAGGGTTGCGTGGTGCCCGTGACTTGATGCCGAGCGAACTTTCCGGTGGTATGGCGCGGCGTGTGGCACTGGCTAGAGCCATTGTCCTTGACCCGATGATGATCATGTATGACGAACCCTTTACCGGTCAGGACCCTATCTCCAAGGGAGTGCTGGTGGAGCTGATCCACAAGCTCAACGATGCCCTGGGTTTAACCAGTGTGGTTGTCTCCCATGATGTGTCCGAGACAGCGGCCATTGCTGACTATATCTATGTGCTGTCCGGTGGCAAAGTAGTGGGACAGGGTACGCCGGAAGAGCTGGCTCGATCAGACTCTGAGTGGGTGCAGCAGTTCATGAATGCCCAGCCCGATGGCCCTGTGCCATTTCACTACCCGGCGCAGGATTATGTTGAAGACCTGATGGACGGGGGGGAAGGCTGATGTCGTGGTTACGCAAGCTGGGTCGTTCCGGGCTGAGTTTTTTTGAGCGCCTGGGTCGCGGCCACCTGTTCTTTATGTCAATCCTGTGTGGTCTGCCTAGTCTGCTGCCGCGTGGTTATTTGCTGGTGCAGCAGCTGTTTTCTGTCGGCGTGTTGTCTTTTCTGATTATCCTGGTGGCGGGTCTGTTTGTCGGTATGGTGTTAGGTCTGCAGGGCTACAATACCTTGGTCGACTTCGGTGCCGAGGAGTCGCTTGGGGTCATGGTGGCTCTGTCGCTGGTGCGTGAGCTGGGGCCGGTGGTGACGGCGTTGCTGTTTGCCGGTCGGGCCGGGTCGGCCTTGACTGCCGAGATTGGCCTGATGAAGGCCACCGAGCAATTATCTGGCATGGAGATGATGGCGGTAGATCCTATCAAGCGGGTGATTGTGCCGCGCTTTGTCGCCGGAATGCTTGCCATGCCACTGTTGGCGGCCATCTTCAGTGCTGTTGGTGTCATGGGTGGCTTTCTGGTTGGTGTTGGTTTGCTGGGTGTTGACGATGGTGCTTTCTGGTCGCAGATTCAGAGTCGGGTCGACTTTAACGATGATATTTTAAATGGCGTCATTAAAAGCATGGTCTTCGGTGTGGTGGTGACCTGGATTGCCTTGTTCGAAGGTTATGACGCCGTGCCAACGTCCGAAGGGGTGAGTCGGGCGACGACGCGCACCGTGGTGCATGCCTCGTTGGTGGTGCTGGGGCTGGATTTTGTATTGACGGCATTGATGTTCGATTAAAGGGATTGATCATGTTTCAGAGCAAAAACGTAGAGATTCTTGTTGGTATATTTATCGCTGCCGGTCTAGGGGCGCTATTTGTACTGTCGATGAAGGTCAGCAATCTGAATGTATTTAATGACGAGGGTGGCTATCCTGTGATTGCCCGTTTTGAAAATATTGGCGGTTTGAAAGTGCGGGCGCCGGTAACCATGTCCGGGGTACGCATCGGCAGGGTTGAGGCGATTGGTTTCGACAATGAAATTTTCGAGGCGGTGGTAACGCTGACGATCAATGAAAATTACAAGCTGCCCAAGGATAGTAATGCCAGCATTTTTACCTCAGGTTTGTTGGGTGAGCAATATGTGGCGCTGGAAGCAGGTGGCGATCTGGAAAATATGCAGCCTAACGATCAGTTTGTGATTACTCAATCAGCGTTGGTGCTGGAGAAGATGATCGGTCAGTTTCTGTTCAAGACCGCTGAAGGGGGCGGCAGCGAGTGAGAAAACTTTTTGCCTTAACTGCCCTGCTGCTGGCATTGCCGGCGACAGCCGAGACACTTGGTCTGGAACAGGCGATTGAACGCGCGCTTAAGGCTGATCCCCGAATAGAGGAAAGACAGCATTTTGTTGCCGCTGCGCGTGGTTTGAGGCAAGAGGCTGAAGGGCACGGCGACTGGTTTGTCGAAAGTAATTCCTTTATTGGTTTGTCTCCAGCGACGGAAGGAAACATTTTTAAAGGCGATAGCTGTTCGCTGGGGCAATGTGAACTGCGTGATGATAAATATGAGTTTACCGGTGTCTCTCCCTGGTTTTATGCCAAGTTGGGTTTGATCAAGCCGCTGTATACCTTTGGCAAATTGGAGCATTACTCCGATGCCGCCGAGGCCAATATTCAGGTCAAACGTGGTGATGTGCAGTTGCAACGCAATGCCACCGTGCTGGATGTAAAGAAGGCCTATTACGGTTACCTGGCGGCACGGGATGGCGGCCTGTTGCTGGCGGATGTGAGTAAGCGTGCGCAGAAGGCTATTGATCTGGTGCAGGACTGGCTCGACGAAGGTGAGGGTGATGTCAAACAGGCCGATCTTTATGCACTGCAGTCCGGTTATGCACTTGTGGCCAAATACAAAGCTCAGTCTGAAGCCTTGGAAAAGGTGGCGCTGGATGGTTTGAAGGTGTTGACGGGTATACCTTTAAATAGTGATTTGGATGTGGCTGATCGTCGCATTCGTCCAGTGACTTTGCCAGAGTGGTCGTTGCAGGAGTTGCAGCAACAGGCATTGCATCAGCGTCCTGAAATGGGGCAGCTTGAATCAGGCTTGAGAGCAAGGCGGTCGTTGCTAGAGGCTAACAAGTCGGATAATAAACCTAATATTTATGCTGGACTTGGGGCGATGTTGTCGTATTCACCCGATCGAGATCGGCTCGATAATCCGTATATCTCCGAGTCGTTTAATGAGGGTGCTTTTACTCCGGTAATAGGGATGCAGTGGAACTGGTCGCCCGGTGTTAACGCCGGCAAGGCCAGCATCGCCGAGGCCGAGTTGAATGCCTTGATCGCCAAGTCGAGCTTTGCCCGCATGGGTATCCCTTTTCAAGTGGCGGAGCAGTATCATCAGGTGCAGGGCTATTACGAGGCCGTGCAGCAGCTAGAGCAGGCAAGTCGTTCGGCACGGCGCTGGATGATCGCCAGTTACACTGATTTTGAGGCAGGTCTGGAAGAGGCGGAAAAGATAATGACTGCTATGCAAGCCTATACACTGGCGATGGCTGATTATCTTCAGACCACCTTTGAATATAATATGCATGTGGCGCGTTTGGAAGATGTGGCGGGGGTAAGTCAATGAAGCGATTGGTGTTAGTGTTTTGGATTGTGTTGGGTTTGCTGTCAGCCCCGGTGTTTGCCGCTAAGGAGCCACAGGTTCTGGTGCAGGAGACTTCGCAGTTGATGTTGGTCAAGCTGAAGCAGGAAAAAGAGTTGCTCAAGGCTGAGCCAAACCGCATCTATGGCTTGGTGAATGAGATCATTATTCCTCATTTTGATTTTGAGTATATGTCACAGATGGTGCTGGCTAAATACTGGCGCAAAGCCTCGGCCGAGCAGCGCCAAGCCTTTACTGAAGAGTTTAAGCAGTTGTTGGTGCGCACCTATGCCACTTCGCTGAATGAATACGCCGATCAGGATATTACCTATTTGCCATTTCGTTCTGGCAGCAACCCAACTCAGGTAATGGTAAAGACTGAGATTGAACAGCCGGGTGGTTTTCCCATTCCTATCGATTATCGCCTGCATCAAAACAGTGGTGATTGGAAGGTATATGATGTGGTAATTGATGCGGTTAGCCTGGTGACCAATTATCGCACCAGTTTTTCCAAGGAAATTCGACAGTCTGGACTGGATAGTCTGATCAATACATTGGCCCAGCGTAACCAGGAGGCGGGTGGGCAGTGAGTCAGGGGCAATTATTGTGTCAGTCGTCAGGGCAATTTAGTTTGGCGGGTGATCTGAGTTTCGAGACGGTGCCGCAGCTGGTTGATGCCGGGGCGCAGTTGTTTCAAGCTGATGGCCAGGTCTGCATTGATCTGGCTCAGGTTGGCCGCAGTGACAGTGCTGGTCTGGCGTTGCTGGTGAGTTGGCTTCGTCTGGCCAGGCAGCAGGGCAAGCGTTTGAGTTTTCGGCAGGTTCCTCCGCAACTGTTGGGCTTGGCGCGGGTGAGTGGTGTTGAACATATTCTTTTGCTTGAGTCATCAGTCTAAAGCTACGACGGGCTTATAAAATCACGCCAAAAAAGGTATCCTACGCGGTTCTTGTTTAAGGTTATGAGTCGCCGAAGGGTAGGGCGTTAAAGATGCAAGCAGAACAAATCAAACAAATGATAGAGACAGGTCTACCTGGGTCTCAGGTACAGGTTTTTGGTGATGATGGTCAGCACTTCGATGCCATCGTCATCTCGGATGCCTTTGAGGGTAAGGCGATGCTGCAACAGCATCGTTTGGTGTATGGAACCTTGGGCGGAAAAGTGGAAGATGGCTCTCTCCATGCGTTGGGCCTTAAGACCTATACTCCAGAAGCCTGGGCTAAGCACAATAACAATGGATAAGCTCATTATTACTGGCGGTGGCCCGCTTGATGGCGAGGTGCGCATCTCGGGTGCCAAGAATGCCGCGCTGCCAATTCTGGCGGCGACGCTGTTGGCCAGTGAGCCGGTCATGGTTCGCAATGTACCGCATCTGCACGATGTTACCACTACCCTGGCATTGTTGGGGCGGCTTGGGGTTGAGCTGGTTGTCGACGAAAAGCTTAATGTCGAGATTAATCCCACCACTATTAATAATTTTGTTGCCCCCTATGAGCTGGTCAGGACCATGCGTGCCTCAATTTTGGTATTGGGTCCGCTGCTGGCGCGTTACGGCAAGGCAGATGTTTCTCTGCCGGGTGGTTGTGCCATCGGTTCACGGCCGGTCAATCTGCACATTCAAGGGTTGCGTGCTATGGGGGCAGAGATTGAGGTTGAGGGCGGTTACATCCGCGCCCGCGCTGAGCGTCTGAAGGGTACACGTCTGTTTATGGATATGGTTACCGTTACCGGCACAGAAAATCTGCTAATGGCGGCGACCCTGGCTGAAGGCACTACCTTGCTGGAAAACGCCGCGCGTGAGCCAGAGGTGGTGGATTTGGCCAATTTTCTGAATAGTATGGGGGCCAAGATCACCGGCCACGGCACTGACACCATTACCGTTGAAGGTGTCGAAAGACTTTCGGCAACTGATTACAGCATTTTGCCTGACCGCATAGAAACCGGTACTTACCTGATTGGCGCTGCTGTTAGTGGTGGTCGGGTCAAGGTTAAGGATACCCGGCCGGAGCTGCTTGATGCGGTGTTGAGTAAGCTGCAGGAGGCGGGTGCCAAATTAAGCTATGGCGAAGACTGGATTGAGCTGGATATGGAAGGCCGTCGCCCCAAGGCGGTGGATATTCATACCGCACCTTACCCGGCTTTCCCCACCGATATGCAGGCCCAGTTTACTTTGTTGAATTCCGTGGCTGAGGGTACTGGTTCGATTTCCGAGAACGTCTTCGAGAACCGTTTCATGCATGTGCAGGAGCTGGTGCGTATGGGGGCGAATATCAAGGTTGAAGGCAATACCGCTATCATTACCGGGGTGGAAAAATTGCAGGGTGCGCCGGTAATGGCGACCGATCTGCGTGCCTCGGCCAGTCTGGTGCTGGCAGGTTTGGTGGCGACCGGTGAGACAGTGGTGGATCGCATCTATCATATTGATCGCGGTTATGAATGTATCGAAGAAAAATTACAGATGTTGG
>Ga0316204_10005096_pt1 | contig 22324 bp, 17 predicted proteins | sample 6monrhotite_MG_2_FD_205661 | JGI IMG/M metagenome (GOLD analysis project Ga0316204, IMG submission 205661) | Microbial mat bacterial communities from mineral coupon in-situ incubated in ocean water Damariscotta River, Maine, United States -... | ecosystem: Environmental > Aquatic > Marine >... | reverse complement strand
AACACCTACTGCAATTCGAATTGAAGGAATTGTTCAAGTTTATGAAAACCTAACTGAAAATATTGCTAATGTTCTTGCTACGGGGAGTTTTCCATTAATACTTGCAGCTGATCATGCTTCAGCTGGAGGAACTATTGCTGGAATAAAGAAACAATATCCTAATCAGAGTTTGGGTGTGATCTGGATTGATGCTCATGGAGATTTACACTCTCCTTATACTTCTCCTACGGGGAATGTTCATGGAATGCCACTGGCTACTGCTTTAAATGAAGATAATGTTGAGTGTAAAATAAATGAGGTTAGTGAGGTCGAAAAACAATACTGGGATGCTTTAAAGAATGCTGGAGGAGTGAGCCCAAAAATAGAGGCAGATCAACTTATCTTTTATGGTGTTAGAGATACTGAACATCCAGAAGAAGATTTAATTAGTAGATACGGGATTAAGAATTTTTCAGTTGAAGAATGCAGAGATAAAGGAATAGATCAAATTAGTAGAGAAGGGTTGGAGTTGTTGAGTAATTGTGATATTATCTACATTTCGTTTGATGTTGATAGCATGGATCCTAATATGACATCACATGGTACAGGGACGCCGGTTGATAATGGGTTTTCCGCTAAAGAGGCTAATGACTTAATTCAAAACTTAATCGAGAGTAAGAAAGTAGTATGCTTTGAGATGGTTGAAATTAACCCATTGCTAGATGAAAGAAAGAATAAAATGGCTGAAGTCGCTTTCGAAATTTTAGAAAATACGAGTCAATCAATAGAAAAATATTCGCTTTAATGAATACATTAGAAAGTCAAGTTATAGAAGAGGTACAACAAGCGTTAATCGAGTTGTATGAGCAAGAAATTGGGAAAGAACAACTTCAAGTTCAAAAAACTAGGAAGGATTTCGAAGGCGATTTGACCTTGGTAGTTTTTCCTTTGCTGAGAATTTCTAAAAAGTCTCCAGAGCAGACTGCTGAAGAAATTGGACAACTGCTGGTTCAAAACTCATCTATTGTTGACAGCTACAATGTAGTTAAGGGCTTCTTGAATTTACTTATTACACCAGCTTATTGGTTAAATTTTCTAGAGACGATTCAACAACAAACCAATTTTGGTTTTGAAACACCAAACTCTCAAGGAAGAGTTATGGTGGAATATTCTTCTCCCAATACAAACAAACCCCTTCACCTTGGGCACCTCAGGAATAATTTTTTGGGGAATTCGGTAAGTAGAATTTTAGAGGCTAATGGTAAAGAGGTGATAAAAGTTCAAATTATTAATGACAGAGGAATTCACATTTGCAAGTCGATGTTGGCTTGGGAGAAGTTTGGTAATGGAGAAACTCCAGAATCTACTGGGATTAAAGGAGATAAATTAGTTGGTAACTATTATGTAAAGTTTGATCAGGAGTATAAAAAACAGATTGCAGCTTTAGTTGAGAGTGGAGTTGAAGAGGAGCAGGCTAAAAAAGACGCTCCATTGTTAAAAGATGCTCAAGAAATGCTCTTGAAGTGGGAGCAAGGTGATGCTGAAACAAGAGCATTGTGGGAAAAGATGAATTCTTGGGTATATGATGGTTTTAAAGCCACTTATACAACTATGGGGGTAGATTTTGACAAGTTGTACTATGAATCGGATACTTTTCTGATTGGAAAGGATAAGGTATTGCAACACATAAAAACGGAAAGTTTCTATCGGAAAGAGGACAGTTCAATTTGGATTGACCTGGAGAAAGACGGACTTGATAACAAGCTATTGCTTCGTTCTGATGGTACTTCGGTATACATTACCCAGGATATTGGTACAGCAATCACTAGAGAAGAGGAATTTAATTGTGAGAGCTATTATTACGTTGTAGGTAATGAGCAAGATTATCATTTTAAGGTTTTGTCCCTGATTCTTCAAAAAATGGGTTATAAATGGGCAAAGGGAATAGAGCATCTATCATACGGTATGGTAGACTTACCTAGTGGAAAAATGAAATCTAGAGAAGGGACGGTTGTTGATGCCGATGATTTAATGCTAGAAATGAAAACAACAGCTGGAGAAATTTCTACTGAATTAGGAAAGTTGGAGGAGATGGAAAAGGATGAAAGAGAACAACTCTTCTGGACAATAGGATTAGGGGCTCTGAAGTATTTTATTTTAAAAGTTGATCCTAAAAAGAGAATGCTTTTCGATCCGAAAGAATCAGTAGATTTTAATGGAAATACAGGCCCTTTTATTCAATACACTCATGCTAGAATAAAATCTATTTTGAGAAGGGTAATGGAAACAGAATACAATGATTTTCCTTCTATAGATATTAACCTATTAACCGAAGAAGACCTTTTAGTGATTAAACAACTTTATGAATTCCCTCAAGTTGTAAGAGAAGCTGGCGAGCAAAAGAGTCCAGCGTTAATTGCAAATTATGTTTATGAATTAGTAAAGGTGTTCAATCATTTCTATCAAAATAGTCCTCCTATAGTTAAAGAAGAGAATGAGCATCTAAAGTCTCTTAGATTAACTATTTGTGCAAAAACTGCAGAAGTAATTAAGAACGGAATGGCACTTCTGGGAATAGATGTTCCTGAGCGTATGTAGATGTCTTAGAATTTAGCACAAGGAACAATGAATCTTCTACTCCTTCTTTTGGAGCGCTTGCTTGCTGCTTCATAGATAATAGAAATCTCATGAGCTCCTCCAGTGTTTGAGGCTAATCTTGAAACAGTGATATCGTAGCTATAACCCATTCTGAAGTTACGATCTGGGATGCTATATCCAACTAAAAGAATCATAGCGTCATTGTTTGCATAACTGGGAGCATAACTTTTTACTCCAGGCAATCCTCTATACCACAATCCAAATACAAAAGGTGCATGGTTGTAATATGCTCCAATGTCAAATTGATCAAACTCCTCTTGAAATTCATAGTGCAAGGCTGTGGTGATCGTTTTTTTAGATAGTCTCTTTATTACTGGACCCGATAAGCTAAAATTGTATCCCCCTTGAAAAGTGAATTTCATAGGAAGCTTTGAGACACTTCCGTCATTGATCAAACTTTGGTTGGGTTCATTGATATGATTTAAAGATGCTCCTATCCAGTAATTTTCTGAATACAATAACAATCCACCACTAATATCAGGGTAGCTTACATTCTCATCTGCAAAGGCATCTACATCTAAGGTAGTGGAGCTGTTACTCTCCAATTGATCATTAAACACCAACTTATCATAATCAATACCTCTAAAAGCATAGCCAAATTTTAAACCAGCCTGTAAGTATACTTTTCGATTTATTCGAAAGCGGTAGGCATAAGATAAGGCCACTAGATTAGTAGTTAATCCAAATGAACCCACATCTTCTCGGTTTAAGATGAGGCCGAAGCCACTATTGATAGCTGAAGCATTGAATTCATAAGATGCGTGATATGAGTCGAAGGCTCCAGGAATATTTGGCCATTGATGGCGATAGTTCAGTACAAAACGATGCTCTATAGTAGAGCCTGTAAAAGCAGGATTAACATAAAGTGGAGCTGCATAAAACTGAGAAAAACGAACATCTTGACCTTTTACATAAAAATTTGTCAATAGTAGAAAGCCTAAGATTAATCGTTTCATTAATCAGAGGTTGGGGTTAGATAAAATACCATTCTCTGTGTTTCCATTAGATCTTCTATTGAGAATTGGATGATTTCACTATATTCTTCGTAACCGTCAACTTCAACAATTAGCTCATATTCAACATTAGGGTTTACTAGAAAAATGAATCTGCTATCTTCTGGATTAGTTACATATACCCCAACCAAATCACCAGTTTCAACATCTATCATCGTAATGTCACCATTCAAAAATTCTTGGCTAAAAGTGTTTTTAACAGTACCTCTAATAACAGATTGACGTAATCTTTTTTCCAGATAATCTATCTGATAAAGATCTTGTCCACCAAAGCCTCCTTCTTTATCAGAAGAATAATAACCGTGTTGTTCGTTGGCAGAAATTGTGAAAAAGATATCATCTTTTGTGGTGTTGGTAGGATGACCTAAATTCTCTGGAGTTGACCAGCTTGTATCTATCTTTTCGCTTTTAAAAATATCAAAACCACCCATACTTGAATGTCCTTCAGAACTGAAATATAGCGTCTTTCCATTTGGATGAATATAAGGGGCATCATCATTAAAAGGAGTGTTTATTTTGTCCCCAAGGTTTAATGGTAAACTCCAATCTCCGTTGGGCAACCTCACCACTCTATAGATGTCGAAGCCGCCATACCCACCTTCTCGATTTGAGGAAAAATAAAATACATCACCATACAAAGAAATGGAAGCACTAGGTTCAACACTATAATCATTGTTAATTTGATCATCCATTTTTACTGGAATTGTCCATTCTCCTAAAATTTTCTTCGAGTCATAAAGATCACCTCCAATTAAATTCTCATTAGTTCTAAACACAAACAGCTGATAACCGTCAGGCGATAAACCAACACAAGCATCATTAGTAGGAGTGTTTACTTCTCCGTTTAAAAGCTTAGCTGTTGACCAATTCTTTTTACCTTCTGTTTTTTCAGAATAATAAATGTCTTCAAATGGTTGACCAAAAGGATCAAGCTGGTTTCCTTCGTGCATTCTACGAGAAGTGAAGATTAACAGCTCTTCATCTGAAGATATTAAGGGAACATACTCAGAGTTTTCAGTATTTATCTGTCTTCCAAGGTTAGAGATGTTAACGATCTCAGGCTTTGCCAAGTACTTCTTAGCATTTTTTAGATATGATTTAAATTGTTTGACTTCAGAGGCTTTAATTTTTGTTTTTTGGAAGTCAACAGAAGAATCAAAATCATCTATTTTTATTTTTGCAGCTTCAAGTTGTGCATCGTTTAAGTAGACTTTTGCCAACAAAAAATTAGCATCATTATTAAATCCTATACCTTCTATTAAGTGACTCTCTGCTGCCTTATAATTTTTGAGTTGGAAGTAAGAATCTCCAAGGATATAAGATAATTCCTTAAAACTGGTGTCGACAGTAACCAAAGGTTGAAGTATTTTGATGGCGGTTAAGTAGTCTCCATGGATGTAGTATGATTCTCCATCTAGAAAAACTTTGCGTTGATTTTTATTAAACAAATTAGATTGTCCAACAACAACAAAAGAGCACAATAGCAATACTATTAAAATCTTTATTCTCTTCATTATTATCTCAATAACATTAAATCTCCCACTTTAACCGTGGCAGTTCCATCAGCAAACTCAGCTTTAATTTTCCAAACATAAACATCTTGTTTGCTTAATTCATTTTTATAATATCCGTCCCAACCTACATTTATATCCTTGCTGACAAATAGTAGTTCCCCCCATTTATTAAAAATATTCAATTCATATTTTACAGTTCCTGAAACCTTTGCATAAAACACATCATTGAACTCACCCAATGCAGGGTTAACATTTACTCTTCCACCATTTGGGCCCCTAGTGTTTGGTGTAAACGCATTTGGAACTATTATTTTTCCTTCTAACTCAGCGATTACAGTATTTGGGGCAAAGGCAGTATCTACACAGCCATTGGCAGAAGAAGCTACCAAAAATACATCATATTCTCCAGGTTCAGTATAGAAGTAGGTCGGGCTTTCTTCAGTTGAGGTATTTCCATCGCCAAAATGCCAAACGTAATTGTCTGCATTAAAAGACCTGTTAGAGAATACCAATGGATCATTTGGCACGAAGACTTCATCTTTGTTGGTGATAAAATCAGCACTAGGAGTTTTGTAAACCTCTATGTAATCTCTTTTAGTTATCACGTCCTGTTTATTCGGCTCGAAACCAGTGACTTCCAAAGTTACAGAATAAACTCCTTCGTTAAAATAAATATGAGTTGGATTTTCAGAATTAGATCGACCACCATCTCCAAAGTCCCATTTATAGGTAAGTCCATAAATTGATCGATTTGTAAAAGTAACTTCTAATGGTTGACAGCCGGAAACAGAATCTCCGAAGTCTGCAATAGGGAAAGGAGGTTCTATCTCGAAAAACTGGCTAATAGAATCTGAACAGAAAGGTGATGCAGCAACTAATTTAATATTGAAGAATCCCCAACGATCATAAATTTTTGGTGCAGGGTCTCTAAGTGTTGAACCTGTAGTATCATCAAAATCCCATGAATATGCCCAATTCCCAGCATTTGTCATATTCGTTAGTGTAACCGTATTACTAGGAAATATTTGTGTTTGTGGAGTGCCGGTAAAATCAGGGATTGGTGTAGGTCTCACTAATACATTTTTTATAATGGTGTCATTACAGCCGTACAATGATTCAGCAATAAGTTGAACGGGGAAATTGATATCAATTGAACCTGTATTAGTGTATCGATTAGAAGTAACCATTCCATTACCTTGTCTTCCATCTCCATATTGCCAACGATAGGCAACGGCACCAAAGGATTGACTTCTGAAAGTAGCATCTAGAGGAGAACAAGCAGTGTCGGTACCAGTGAAATCAGCTGTAATTTCAGGGTTTATAGTTATGTTTCTACTCAAAGTATCTGCACAACCTTGGTTTGTTACAATAATTAGCTCTGGGTTAAGGTTAATTGGAATTAAGGATAGTGTATTAAAGTATGTATGGAAGGTGGTTGGGGAACAATCAGATAATTGATTTCCGTCTCCATAAATCCAACTACAGCTGTCAGTAAGGCTTGAGTTATTGGTAAATTCAACTTCAATGGGTTGACAATTGTCTGAGAAATCCATGTCAAAATCTGAAGTAGGCTTTGGGAATATTGTGATGTCTTGTTCTACTGAGTCTATACAACCAAAGCTACTAGTAGTTCTCAACTTAATACTAAAGATAGTGTCTCTTAGACCAAAATTGACAAATGTGTAGTCAGGATTTCTCTGTGGAGAACCTCCTCCATCACCATAGAACCATTCAAAATTTTGAGCACCTGTAGACTGATTTCTAAAGTCAACGGCTAGCGGATGGCAACCAGAAGGAACTGAATCGAAGTCCGCATTGATATCAGGATTAATTGTGATGGATTCATCTGTTGTATCATTACAACCATTGTTGGTATACACAAACAGTTGAGCATTTCGGTTGATAGGAACAGAAGATATTGTATTTGAATAGGTCTTAATCATGGAGTTGAAACAACTGTCTATTATGGCCGATCCATCACCAAAATTCCAACGACAAGAATCTGCTATTTGAGAATTATTGGTAAATGAAACAGGAAGGGGATGACAGCCTGATGTTAGATCAGTAGAGAAATCCGCAACAGGTTTGGCAAATACTTCAATTCCTTTTTCAATGCTATCTACGCAACCATACTGTGAAGTAGCTAAAAGTTTAACAGTATAGATAGAGTCTTGTAATGTAGGATTGGTATAAATATTAGAGCTGTTGAAATTAAAACTGTTACCGCCATCACCATAGGTCCATTCATAGTTTAGGCCACCAGAAGATTGATTCTGAAACCTCACTGAGAGTGGACTACAACCAGCTGTATCTGAACTAAAATCAGCTATTATTTGAGGGTTAACAGTAATGGTTTCTGCTGTTGTGTCACTACAACCATTATTGGTTACAACAATCAAACGACTAGCGTAATCAATGGGGAAAAAAGAAGTTGTATTGGTATATGGGTTGTCAACAGTTGGAGTGCAAGTATTGAATACATTTCCATCACCAAAAACCCAAGCGCAAGAATCAGCTAGTAAAGAGGAATTTGTAAAAGTTACAGTTAATGGGTGGCAGCCTGTTGATTCTGAAACGGTATAGATAGCCGTTGGTTTTGGGTATACCAATATAAGTTGCTCAGCACTATCAATACATCCCTGAGGGGAATTCGCTATTAATTTAGCAAGGTAAGTTTGGTTAGAATTGGTGAGGTTGTTATAAGTATAGTTTGGATTAGTTGAAGGACTTGAGGCTCCGTCGCCAAAGGTCCACTGATAATTTGCGGCCCCTTGAGATTGATTATTGAAACTAAGAGGGTAAGGGCTACAGCCTACAGTGTCTGATAAAAATGAAGCCTGTATAAAAGGATGAATTTGTACTGTTGTTGAAGAAGTGTCCCTACAACCATCTGTGGTTTCTGTAATGAGCTGAATTGTATTGAAGGTCGTTAATGCCGAGTTATTGGTGAATGTTTTAATAAAACTCGCATCTGTAGTATCTGAAGTAGTACCATCACCAAAATCCCAGTTAAAAGTAGTGGCTCCAGTAGAATTATTGGTGATAGAAACTGGTAAAGGTTGGCAACCTAAGTTAGTATCTAAACTAAAGATAGATGTTGGGTTTGGAAAAACTAAAACTTGACCAAAAGTGGTATCTCTACAGCCAAAGCTATTTTGTGCAACTAGCCGGATGGTATAAGTTTGATTATTTGTTGTGTTGTTCACAAACACATGTGTTGGCGTTGGTCCTGAAGCTAGGTTCCCATCGCCAAAATCCCATTGATAATCCACCGCTCCAACTACAGAAGGAAACCTCACAACTAAGGGGCTACAACCCGAGTCGGGATCAGCAGAGAATGTGAAAATTGGTTCTGGGTAAATTGTAACTGTTTGAGAAGTGGTATCAGTACATCCTGTATTGGAAAGTACAATGAGTTGTACTTCGTAGTTATTGATAAAGAGTGTTTGATTATCAAAAGTATGAGTAGGGTTAGTATCGTTTACAATCGCTGTTCCGTCCCCAAAATCCCAAAAGAAATTCAGGCTGTCGCCAACAGTGGTATTGGTGAAGTTCACGATTACTGGCCCACAATCTATTGTTGCATCTGAAGTAAAAGAAGGAATGGGTACAGGAAATACAGTAATGGTATCAAAAGTAGTATCGGCACAACCAAAGGCTGTTAGAGCGATTAAGCTAACTACAAAGTTGGTGTCGGCTGCTGAAACATTTGTGAATGTATGGAAAGTATCTCTCGCGGTTACTATAGCTGAGCCATCTCCAAAATTCCAGCGGAAAGTTGCCGCATTTACCGAAGAAGCATTGGTGAAGTTAACCGTAAGTCTAGAGCACCCTTGAGCTGTATCTACAGTAAAAGCTGCAGTAGGTTCATTTTCTACCGTAACCATAAGAGTAGTAGTATCCATACAGAAGCCATTGTCCACTATTTGAGTAACAGTGTAGTTTCCAAAAGCAGTATATAAATGTGAAGGGTCTTGAGCTGTGCTGCTATCTCCATCTCCAAAATACCATTTGTAATCAGTTACCGGATCAATGGGTGAAGTAGATTGATCAATAAAATTGGCCAATTGATTCAGACAAACGGATGAAACGGTGAAACCTGCAGAAGGTGTTTCTCTAACCCTAACATTCTGACTAAAAATATTTGTACAACCTCTACCATTTTCAACTGTTAATTCTACTCTGTAGGTTCCTGGTGAGGGGAAATCTTGAGCAGGAGGGTTGGGCCCATTAAAGGTATTGCCATTGTCAAAATCCCAAGTATAGACTGCAATAGTCCCAGTAGAGGTATTGGTGAAATTTACCGTCATGCTATCACATTGATTGTTGTTATCGAAGGTAAAGCTGGCACTAGGTGTAGGCACTACATGTAAATCAACCGATGAGGTGTCTCTACAGCCTGCAGCTCCAGCTATTCCAACAATGAGTTCAATGGTATAATCTCCTGTCGTGTTGTACGTTCTGTTTTTATTATTCCCATTTAAGGTTTGAAATCCAGATCCCTGGTCAAAGTCCCATAGAAATTCATTGGCTCCACCGATTGAATTGTTGGAAAAAGTAACATCATCCCCTTCACAGATGGTATCTCTATTTGCGGCAATAATCGAAGTAGGAGGAGGGGTGATTTCAATTTGTATGGTAATATCATCAATTCCACAAAAGCTACTATCTTGAAGGGTAACATTATAGATGCCAATTCCAGGATATCCTATTGGTGGCGGGGGAGTAATCGGTGGGTTCCACGGTCTCCAATCAATAATTGAATCATAGCCTAGTCCCCAATAGTCACCAAAATTCCATCGTTCGTATCGCTGAGATGCATTTCCTTCAGGAAAACAATTTCTGATGGTGTTGTTGGTGTACTGAACAATGGTATCTGGATAGCAAAGCAGGGCTGCTGAAGGAGTAATTTGAGCTTCATCTAAGTCCCAAACTTCTAAGGGAAAGAAGGATGCTGTTGAGGTTCCACAATTGTTAGTTGCAGTTAAGGTAACCTCTAATTCACAGCTCTGTACACCAACGCCAGGCAGGTAAACATGAAGAACGGTATCTCCAAGATTAGAACTATCGTAGTTTTCAACTGGGCTACCATCTCCAAAATCCCATTCAAAAGTGGTAGTACCAGAAATTTGAGTACTACTATTGATGAATCTAAATTGCACAGGAGTACAGCCAAAGTTATCATCACCAGCTGGCAACTGAATAGAGGCAAGCGGGTTTCTTTCCATTATTACCGTCCCAGTGATGCTACAAGCCTGTCCGTTATCCGTTATCGTTACAGCAAAAGTATCTGTTGTAGCTGTATATGTATGCGAGATATTGGTGCCCACCGTTAAACTAGCCCCTGTAGAATTTGCCGAGCCATCCCCCCAATCAATGACATAGGGTCCTATATTCTGATCAGGTTGAATAAATATGGTATAATTCCCCGGTGTACAGCTAACAAAATCAGGATCGTCTGTAAAAACACCATTCCCATCTAACACTTCAAAGCATTGAGTATAAGCAAATTGTGTAAGAATGGAGAAGAAAAGTAATGGTAGCAGTCTTTTCAACATGTTTTTATCTACGTTAAAATACGGACCTTGGTTGTGATGGTAGATGCTATCTTCGGCCGATGAAATTACATAAAAATTAGACTGCTTTCTTAGAGCTGTCTAACTTTTTGAGCATTAACGTACGAATAAATTTTACTGGCGCACTGCCGTAGCTTAAAAAGTCTTCGTGAAACTGTTTGAGGTCAAAGTCTTCACCCATAAGTTCTTGCAATTCACTTCTTAGTGCTCTAATTTCATAGTAGCCATTAAAGTAGCTGCACAGTTGTACTTGCGATAAACGAGCTCTTTTCCATTTTCCTTCAGCTTCAGACTTTTCTTGGAAGGCTTCTTTCATTAAAAGCTGCATTGCATCTTCTTCAGTAAAATCTAGCACATGTATGCCATAATCTAGAATGGTGTTACACACTGTTCTTAAATTCCATTTGTAATACATGAATCCCAATTCTAGGTTATCACCAAAACCATTCTCTAGCATCATCAGCTCAGAATATACCGCCCAACCTTCTATCATTGAGCCATTTCCGAAGATGCTCTTAATCAAACTAGGAGATTGGTTGCTATATACCAATTGAGTGTAGTGACCAGGAATAGCTTCATGAATATTTAAAATCTGTAAGGTGTAATGATTGTATTCACGCAAATAGCTTTCAGCTTCCTCCTCTGTGTAATGGTCTAAAGGTGTTACATTGTAATAGGTTTCAGCATTTTTATCGTAAGGCCCAGGTGCAGATATGGAAGCACCAGCGAAGCCCCTCATGTATTCAGGAGTTTCTCGAACTACCAATGGTTTTTCAGGATCTAAAGTCAATAGATCGTTTTCTCTAACGAAGTTCTCTAATTGAGGAATTTGTTTGCGGATTGCTGTAATAAAGGAATCTCTGTGAACGTGAGTTTTTGCTACAGCATCAAATACCATCTGGATTTGATCAAAACGACCTCCTGGCTTCTCTTGATCGCCATAATACTTTTCCCACAAATCTCCTGAAAGTCGATAGAGTTGATCGTGTAGCTCTTCTTTTTCACTAACCGCAAATTGGAAAATTTCTTCTGCAGTATATGCTGACTGAATTTCTGCACTAAATTTTTCTTCAAACAATTCTTTGCCTATGCGAAAACTCTTGGCATTATCTGCTAAAGTAGGCTGTATTTCTTTCAGCTGACTTACAAAACCATCTATAGCTGTAGCAGCAGCTTCAACTTTTTCTTTAAAATTTTCTTTAAAGCTATCGTCCATAGAAGAAGCCTCAAGAGAATCGATTAAAGTACCTTGAAAAACACTTTTTGAACCTTCCAATTGCGAAATAGCCAATTGGGTGTGTACTTTGGTTAGTGTTTTTAAATTTGCCTTTGCCGCAGTATAGTATGCAGGAATATGGTCTAGTTTTTTGCTCAAGTTTTCAAGGCGCTTATTCAAATCTTCGTCTCTAAAGTTGATTACTTGAAAGAAAGCTCCACCTAAATTGTAAGCTCCTGGATTCCACTCTCCGCTTTTAAACTTATTCATGTAAAAATCATAAGAGCTAAGTTGGTTCTCTATGATTTGATAATCGATTTTATCTTGTTCTTCTAAGGGCTCAAAATCAAATTCTTTTAAACGTTCCAACCAAAGTGATGCAAACTCTAATTTCTTCTTTTTAGTAGTTTCATTGGGAATAGGCAATAAGCTATCGTACTTATGATAGCCTTGATAGGAAGCAGAGATAGGATTGATTTTCCAATACTCCTCAACAAATTCGGCACTAAATTCTTCAAAGTTATTTACAGGAGCAGTTTTCTCTTGTGTGGGTTCTTTTTTTGCTTCGCCGCAGGCTAAAAATGCAGTACAGATAAGAAAGTAGATTGTTTTTTTCATAATTCGATTAGTTGTTTTTTTAAGCTGGGGCAAAGGGATTAGGCATACCCAATAGTTTCATGCTAAGGAGTACAATCATCATTACAATTGTGAATGTTATCATCATGCTTATGATTCCAATTAGAAAACCCAAAGCATATTTTAAGATTCCAATGATTATGTTATCGTCAACTGTTTGAGCGAGTACTCTACCCATTATAATAATTCCAAGTACAAAACTAATTAGGCTTAAAGAGCTAGTATCTTCAATAAAAAGAAAGGAGAGAAGGATGGGTAAATTAATGGCTATTGAACTTCCATTACCATAGGCAATTAAAATGAGGTGCTCTGCATAGTTTAATCCCTTCCGCCTGGTTACCAAATAAGTGCCCAAAGCAATGAAAGGAATAATGCCCATCATGACAAAACTCATGTATTGTTTCATGATAACCATTACCTGCCTGCTTCTTTCTAGTTGTTCTTCGGATTGACCTGCTAGTCTATTTATTGCCAAACCAGATTCTTCGTAAATGTTTAAATAAACACCTATTAATGCTGATAAAGTGGCCCAAATGAATACAAAGCGAAAAGGGTGAGCATCGCGAATTGTTCTACCTGCTAAAAAGGATTTGATTACCTCTCCGGGACGAATAATTAATTCTCTTGTAGTGTGTAAAAACCCCTTGTCGAAATTGAAAACACTGTTGATTATCCACCCAATAGATTCTTTTAGTGTAAAGCGTTTGGTGATTAATTTTTGACCACAGTTGTTACAAAAATTTCCTTCGAAAGGAGTGTCACAATTTTTACATGAGTTCATACTACAAATAAATAGGAAATAAAGCGTTTATACAATATGTAAATGGAAGGATTAAAAATGTGCATTATAAAGCTAGAACACTTAATTTTAAGGCAGAAGAAAAGAAGCATTGAAGTACGCAATTATAGATATAGAAACTACGGGTGGAAGTGCTTCCAAAAGTAGAATTACAGAGATCGCTATTCTGATACACGATGGTGAGAAAGTAATTGAAGAATACGAAACGTTGCTTAATCCATGTACCGAGATTCCATGGAACATTATCCGTTTAACGGGTATTACCAACGAAATGGTAGTCGATGCTCCACAATTTCGTGAAGTAGCACAAAAGGTAGATGAACTCACGAAAGACTGTGTATTTGTTGCTCACAATGTAAATTTCGATTATGGTTTTTTCAGAGCGGAGTTCGACCGTATTGGGATGAGCTACCGTAGGAAAAAGCTTTGCACAGTCCGTTTGAGTAGAAAATTATTACCTGGAAAATTTTCCTACAGTTTAGGAAAGTTATGTGCCAGTGAAGGCATTCCTTTGCACGATCGACATAGAGCGATGGGAGATGCAAAGGCGACGACTATTTTGTTTTCTAAATTACTCAAGCTCGATCAAGATGGATTTATTCAAAAATCGCTGAATCCACAATCGTTGGAGGCTTTGATGCCGCCGAATTTGCCTAAAAGTGAATTCTTGGGATTGCCCAATGCTCAGGGCATTTATTATTTTTTAGACCAAAAGAAACGCATCGTATACATAGGTAAAGCCAAGAACCTCAAACAAAGGGTGCATTCTCATTTTTCAGGAAACTCTAACACCAAAAGCAAGTATTACTTTGTAAAAAACATTTACGGCATCGATTTTAAATTGGTGCCCAATAATTTGCTCTTGGATTTAGTTGAGGCTACTGAAATTAAAAAGCATTGGCCACGGTACAATAGAGCGATGAAGCGAATTACCCTTAACCATGGTTTGTTTCAGTATGAAGATAGGAATGGCTATTTGCGTTTTGTAATGGGACGTTGTGGAAAGCACGACAAGCCTTTGAAGAGTTTTAAGAGCTTGTTACAATTGAAAGACTTCTTGAAAACGATGATTATAGAATACAATCTATGTCCTCGTTTATCTGGCCTGCAGCCAATTTCCCATGGTAAATGCAATTATGTGGAAGATTTAGATTGCCAAGGAGCTTGTGAGAAACAAGAAGAAGCTCATGTCTATAATTTGCGACATAAAAAAGCAGTGAATGAAAAGGTGAATGAGAATTCCACCTTTGTAATTCGAGAGCCTGAGAAGAATGAAAAGGAACAAGCAGTTGTATTAATAGAAAAGGGGAGGTATAAAGGCTTTGGTACTCTTCCTCTGGATTCTGATTTGAGTAATTTGGAAAGTGTTAAAACCCAAATTAGTTCTGCTTACGATGATCAAGACCTCTCCATATTGGTGCATGCCTATTTGTCTAAGGCCAAGGAAGAGAATGTTATCTACTTGAACTAAGGATGAGGCATTTCAAAAGTGTATTTCTTATCCTTTCTATACTCTTTGGAATGTTGGAGGTTCAAGCTCAACAGTCTAAACTGACAGTTGATTATGGCGATACTTCTATCACATACCCTTTAATTTACCACTCATTAGACTCTATTAAAAGCCAGAAATTAATTGCCTATTATGCTTTTGATAGTAGCAGAAAGGCCATAGAAAAGAACTTTTACAATGGTGTAATCAGTGGGGTGTATAGAGAATACTTTCCCAATGGGAAAATTTCAATCTTTCAAGTGTATCAATTTGGGGTACAGACTGGCGATTGGGCGAAGTACGATTCTACTGGGGTCCTAACTGAAAAGGCCAAATATGTAAACAATAAAAAGCACGGCTTTTACAGCAATAGAAAAGAAAAGTACCAAGGAAGGTACAAGGCTGGATTAAAAGATGGAAAATGGGAGTATAATTTGGGTTCAGCTACTTATTACAAGCGCTACTATGAAAATGGGCAAGCCATTGGTAAATCCAGTTTATTCTCAAGAGTTAATCTATTCCAAAAAGAGGGAGATAGTGTTGTTTTAGAAGAAAAAGTAATTAATACAACAATTATTGATAAGTCAACGGATAAAAAGCTACTAAAGATCGTAGCAGAGCAAGATACCTTTGTGTATGCTATCCGTTATCTGAGTCGAGATTCCATTCCTCATCCCAGCATGCGAAAAGCTGTATTTGTTGAAAAACCAGCACAGACAGCTATAATTAAATACATTTATCAGGGAAAACTGAATGGCTTGTACAAAGAATATTTTCCCAATGGTCAGCTTCATGTATATGCCAATTACTCCTATGGATTATTGGATGGGAAGTACGCAAATTATAGTTCGAATGGGAAACTATTGAGCAGAGGAGCTTATCTAAAAGGAGAAAAAAACGGTAGGTGGTTCATTAGAGATGAACAGGGAGTGATGAATAAAGTAAAGTATAAAAAAGGAAAAGCACTGTAGTTCAATTGTTGTAAGAAACAAGGAAATACAATGCCTCACTATATTTGCATGCCTTTATTAGCTATACTTCACCAATCATTACGTCGACTCCACCTGTAGCAAAATTGGGGATATCATTAACTGCAGCTTGCCCTTCTGGAGAACCCATTTGTTTTTGCAATTCTTCAATAGAATCAAAATACAATTCTGCCATTCTGTATTGTGAAGGCTTTCCGCCATCTGGTGTCCCTATAAACTTTGTTACTTCAACTTTATTTATGCCCTGAATTTTAGCAGCAATCGGGAGGTGTGTCTCTGAATAGTAACTTTCAAATGCCTCTGTATCCTCAGGATGTCCGTATTGTACAATTAGCTTTACCATAGTTATTTAGTTCAATGTTTTAGTTTGTTATAAAGCTACTTAATAATTAAATTTAGTTTAAACCAATGGAGTAGGGAGCTACAGGCTCATCTCTAATGAATTGTACTTTTTTAGAAAATGGAGGAAATGCATTAAGTAGTAAGTTTCTCTTATTTTTAAGCAAAAAAAATGTACATACAAAGAAGATTCCCCTTTAAGAGTGTTTTAATCTGGACAAAACGAGAGCTTATTTTCTTTGTGATTCTGGCTACTCTGATTACCGTACTGTATGATTTATTACATGTAAAATGGTTGCAAGTTCCCTTAACTCCTGTTGGGCTTATTGGCACTGCTGTAGCTTTTATGGTGGGTTTTCAAAATAATGCTGCCTACGATAGAATATGGGAGGCCCGTAAAATTTGGGGAGGAATTGTGAATACTTCCAGGACGCTAATCATTACTGTAAAAGATAGCTTTTACATCCACAACCTTGAGGCCAAGAAAGATGAGTCGGCTGCACTAAAAGCAATTACCCATAGACACATTGCTTGGTTAACGGCATTGCGGTATGCCATGCGAACTAAAAAACCTTGGGAAGCCTCATATGAAAGCATTCACACCAAGGAAACCTTCCCTTACAATGTACCTGAATTTACAAGCCCTTTGGAAGATGAAATGCAACCTCATTTATCGAAAGAAGAGTATGAGTATGTAATGACCAAGGACAATAAACCCAATGCAATCATGAGCTTGCAGTCAAAGCATTTGAGAGCTTTAACCGATGAGAAGAAATTGTGGGATTTTACCCTTTTGAATTTACAGCAAATGCTGCAAGAGTTAACGGCAATGCAAGGAAAGGCAGAGCGCATTAAAAACTTCCCTTACCCTAAGCAATACGGTAGCATTGGCTATCATTTTGTACACATTTTTATGTGGCTGCTGCCCATGGCGATTATCCCTTCTTTTGCGGCTATGGGAGTAGAAGTTGCTAAAACAAACCCTTTTATTGGGGCCTATTTCGTATGGTTAAACATTCCTTTTACCGTAATTGTGATCTGGGTTTTTAACACCATGCTGCGAATTGGTTTGGCAGGGGAGAACCCTTTTGAAGGTTCACCCAATGATGTCCCTATCTCCAATATTTCAAGAGGAATTAGCCGTGATATTTTACAAATTATTGAGGAAGATCCTGCCAAGATTCCACCTCCTTTCGAGAATGTGAACAATATTGATATGTAGGGATTATCGTGGGCTTGTTGCTGGGTGCCGAACAAAAGCTCCAGTCCAAGATCCGGTAATTATCCCTTGCCTGTGGTCGTTTAATAATTGAAGGCTTAGAGAATCTTCTGGATTGTTCGCACCATAAATGGAATCATACTTATGCCAGGCGTCGATTGCTTTTTGATTTGCAGCCAAGGATTGTTCTTTTTTAGCTCGAATATATAGGAACCAACTGTACTTGTCCCAAGAGTAATAACTGGTTTCATTTCGTTCTTTATTTAAAACTTCGTTTATGTCAAACACATAGCATATTGAGTAGGCGGGAATAAAGTTAAAAATATAACCAAAAGCGCTTATCAATACTATGGCTTTTGATAATTTCCTCACTTGCTGGCTTTTTGTTTCAATGATGTAAATTACAGTTAGTGAAAGTGCAGTAAGAAACATAATACTTAAGCCTAGAAGAGCCGGCCCTGTTTCCCAATACAAATATTTGAAGAGGATGTTTGTAGCCCATGCAAAGAGCAGCCAGCCTTCAAGAATACTGAGGTTAACTGCTTTTTTTCTGGTAAAGCTGTTGATTAGAGTGAAAATGAAAATTAGAAATACAGATAGCATTGCCATAAAGCTTGCACCTGGCCAATGTAAAAACCTAAATATTACACCTATTATAAATATTGATAGGGATACAATTAATAGTTTTCTCATTTTCTTCTTGATTCGTAGAGTTAGATTTATTCTCGTTTTAAATAGTTGCTGTTCATCCAACCTTTGTATTTTGGAAAATAATCTTTTGGATACTGCACTTTGTTCACGGTTCTGTTCTTTGTATCCATATAAACGTACCACCATGTTTTGCCAGTTGCATCACTCATTTCTGCATAGGCATACCCTTTATCACCTTTTTGGAAAGTTTGATAAACATTCCCTTTAAAGTCTCCTGGATGGGAAGAATCAAGGCTATCAATTCTTGGTGCTATCCTGAGAACAGTGACTGTATTGACTACTTCGAATGGAATTGGGGTTTCGTAGTATTTTTCTGGTTCTGTGGTGGCGTTATGAAATTCTAAATGTTCGATTAACCAATAGTCTATTGAATCTGGCCTTATCTTAAATTCATATTGCAATTCATGCGCTATAATTGCACCACAGCATCCCGGATCATAGATAGTTAATTCTTGTAATTTTTCATTCCTTACTTTAAAACCTACTAAATCAACATAGCCTTTAAATTTTGATTCGAATTTCGAATCTATTTGAAGTAAAATCTCAACCATCATTGGTTCAGCTCCACTCCAACCATCAAATATTAAATCTAGATCTCCATCAAGGTCTAAATCCATAAAATGAAAATATTCGGAATGCTTATGCGGCCAGCTTTCATGATCAGAATATTGAGGATACAACCTTGCTACCTTTTGCATTAAAGCCAGTTTTTCATTTGGATCAATTTTTTCATGAATAGAAAGGTCATACCGCTGGTATTTATCAGAGCTTAAATTGGATGAATTGATGACATGACTCTCCATTTTAGATTGGTCTTGTTCAAAGGCTTGATAGGAAGCGAGAGAAATAAGGGCAATTAAGAAGGTTGTAATTGACTTTGGAATAGGTAACATTATATGAAGGTTCTAATAATCACAGTAAATTGTTGGGTAAAGGATTACAAATCCTTCCGCCTTGGGTTTAAGATAAAACAGTTTCTTCTTTTAGAACTTCTTCTATTTTCTTTCTCATTATATCTGTTAGGTTTCTATACCAATCAATATGTTTTGACCAAGAACCACAACCTCCTGGGTATCCAGGCCCAGGGCATTGTGTGTCTAACCAAACTTTTGAGCAATTGGGACATTTTCCAGCTGTGTCAAAAGTGTTCCAAATATGTTCGCAGTAACATTCCCAGTAGGGTCCTCCATCTGGTTCCCAATCACATTTTGGGCAAGCTATTTTAATTTTCACTTTACAGTTTTTGTATTCAGTAAGTAAATAACATAAATATTCAAAAGTATGATTACAGTCTTACCTATTGCTTGACTAATGTTATTAATATCAAGTGAGAAATGAACATAATAGTGGGCGAAGGTCAAATATCCTTGAGAGATGATAGCAATGATGATTGAAATGTTAAAGAAAACCATAAATGCTTTGAATCTGAAAAGGCATAAATAACCAAAGATTAAACTTAACAATCCAAAAATTACATCTAGCCAAGCAATAGGATATAACCAAGTTAAACGATCTAAATGACCAAGAATTTCAATGTTGTCAATAAAAAATATTGATGCATAGCACAACAATAATCTAGTCAGTGTCCAAATAATGATAATTAGAAGAAAAAAACCTGAATATGGTTTGTGTTTCATTAGATATTTATCCTTATTGGAAATCTATCGGGACTAATTGGCTACCAAAATTGCAAGGCTCAGTTTTTAAAATGAAAAGTAGCGTCTATTTACTAGAGGCTAATCTTTCCATCTTCTATGGTAAAGCTGTACAGTATACTTGAGTCTACATTATTTCCTCTCATGCTTGCTGGTACCCATTTTTTTAATTCATTGAATACCGCTACAATTTGTTTGTCTAGTTCAGGGTTTTTTGTTTCGTTGTCGATCTCACATTTTACCATTTCTCCTTTGCAATTAACAACAAGGCCTACCATTCCTTTGTCTTTATATTTGGGTTTATCCTTTAAGAACTCAACCTGAGTATTCAATAATTTTTCAATTTCCTCATCTGTCATCGAAGCAATTGCTTTAATCTGTCCATTCCCTTTGAATGGTAGGATAGCATACACAGCAGAATTATCACAAACTCCTTCAATGGGTTCTTTTACTTCCATGGTTGCTACCATATTGTTCATCATAGAGTTTGTTGATGATGAGCTTGAGGATGAGACTCCACATGCGCTAATGAGCCCTATGATGATACCTAATCCAGCAATTTTTACTTTATTCATAGTTTCTGTTTTTCATTTAGAAATCATACTCCTACAACGTAATCTCTCCATTTTTAATGCTGAAGTTGTATAGTATTCTTGAGTTAACAGGCCTAGCTCTCATGGTCGCTGGCGACCAATTTTTCAATTGCCTAAATACGCTAAGAATTTGAATATCCAGACCTTCATCCTGCGTTTTGTTGCTCATAGAACATTTTGATAGTTTCCCTCTACAATTGATAATCAACTCAACTGTTCCTTTGTCTTGATAGTTTGGCTTGTCTTTTAAGAAGCCAACTTTACGGTTCAATTGCTTTAGTATAGCATCGTCTGTTTTAAAAGCTTTCGCCTTTACATGTCCATTATTGTCAGTGGGTTTGATGTCAAAAACAGGAGAGTTTTTGCAGATGCCTTCAATGGCTTTTTTGTTTTTTATAACAGGTTTGGGAGTAGTAGCAGCAATGGAAATCATTAGTCCAATGATGAGGCTTGTCCCTATAATTTTTGCACTTTTCATTGTCTTTTTTTTAGATAATAAAATTATCAATTTCTCTTATTTCTCCGGCTTGCATTTCGCCTAAAATGTATTTTCCTACTCGACTTCGTACTAACCTTAAGGTTGGAAAACCAACTGCGGCTGTCATCTTTCGTACTTGCCGAAATTTTCCTTCGGTTAAGGTAATGGATATCCAAGAAGTCGGCCCATGCCTTTCGTCTCTAATTTTTTTTCCTCTAGCTGGAAGCTCAGGGGATTCTATTTTTCTCACCTCACAACTTCTGGTGGTATAACGTTTGCCTTCAAAACCAATTTCAACACCCTTTTGCAGCTGTTGTAACGATGCATCACTAATTATTCCATCTACTTGTGCCCAATACTCCTTTTCAACTTTTCTGCTCCTGAAGAGCTCACTCATTTTGCCATCAGTAGTAAGTAGTAATAGACCTTCAGAGTCTTCATCCAAACGACCAATGGCCATGGTTTTTTTAGGAAAGGCATACAACTCACCCAACAACTTTTTCTTGCCTTGTTTGGGTCCGTTGTTTACGAATTGACTGAGGTAACCATAAGGTTTATATAGTAGAAAGTGGGGCACAGCTTATTGTTTCCTATTTTTCTTGACCTGCTCTTTGATGCGATCAATGCTGATGTTACAAGCCAAGCGAAGAGAGCTGTACTCAAAATCATAAAAGCCCTGCTGAAAACCGATTTCATAGTTGTATACGGATTCAAATTTGCTTTTGAGCGTTAAACGGTATACAAAGGATTTATCTCCACTAGCTAAATAACCATCATAGCCGCCATAGGAGTTTGTCAATTTAAACTTTGCAAAGTCGACATCCAGGCCGAATCCATAGACTGCAGCATCGTTTTGTCTGCGGTTATCATCATAGGTTTGCCAAGCAAAAAAGCCAAACATAGCATGAGGCCGTATGGACTTGATTACAGCACCATTGAAAACGTATTCTTTTCCCGTAGAAAGATCGAAGAAGTAGGCGGGAGCATCTGTGAACCTCGCAGCATCTAAACCACCACCAGAAGCTGTTTTGACATTAACCGTTAAGAGTATGTCGGGAAGTTTTTGATGGTCCTCTAGCAACTGAATATAGGTAGAGAAATAAACATCTCCAAAGTTATCTCCCTTGCCATTATAGTCACGAGACCTTCTTTTGTCCCTAGTAAGAGTGTCCATTCTATACTGCTCATAAGGCACACCATAAACACTAAAGCCTACTTTATCGGAATAGAGTGGAAGGTAGATTTCTGTGTACAAATTTTCAGTTTCATCTCCCTTGCTGCTGTGTTTGTCAAGGGCGAATTTGAAGTTAGCTTCCTTAGGGAGTACTCCAGTTTGTATGTTAGGCACGGGCAAGGCATTTGGGCCCATAAAACCTGGAGAAATGATAATGTACTCATGCCAATGGGTGCCTCTTACCCAATTGTTTTTTACATCCCACCAGGTATAGTCCAATTGGGCA
>Ga0316204_10005093_pt1 | contig 22343 bp, 15 predicted proteins | sample 6monrhotite_MG_2_FD_205661 | JGI IMG/M metagenome (GOLD analysis project Ga0316204, IMG submission 205661) | Microbial mat bacterial communities from mineral coupon in-situ incubated in ocean water Damariscotta River, Maine, United States -... | ecosystem: Environmental > Aquatic > Marine >... | reverse complement strand
GGGACACAGGTGGGAGAGGCTCCGCACCCACCTCTGCGTCAACAGCAGCCGCCAACCATTGCGCGGAGGACTGGATGGGGAATGGGTCGTCACCACCAGACTTGTAGGCGCAAGTTCACCAACCTGGGCGGCGCCTGCGGCCGAGCGATGAAACTCGAGAACGTCCTCAGGACTCGTGCCCCACAACAACAACCTCTCTCTGCTGAGTTTGTCGCCGTCGACTCCAAGGTTTCAGCCCGCACCCGGGTTGGCGAGCTGCGCCAATAATCCCGGTGGTGACGACCCATCCCCCAACCAGTCCCCCGCGCAACGAGGGGGGGCTGCTGTTGAAGCCACAGTGGGTGCGGAGCCTCTAAAACCTGTGTCCCGGTCCACCCCGTCCCTCTCTCCTCTCCCCTCCTGGGCTCGATGACGGTAAGCCCACGCCGTTGTCGAGGAGGGCGATGCCGTCACGCAGGCGGGGGGAACGTCCTCGAAACCTCCAGTCGATCCTGGAAGGCTACAAGCGATCAGTCGTCTGCCTGCGAGCTGAGGGCGCCCTGGGACCAGTGAGGCGAAGTGCCCCGACCAGGGAGATTCGGGCGTGTGTGACGCAAGCTGCACGGCACCGGCCACCAAACCTTGTCGACTTGACGCTAACGGCTCGTCCGGGGATTCGTTAGCGCAGCGAGCACACGTCGAATCTACCCAGGGGCACCGCGCCGCCCAGGACGACCGGGAAGTCCAACAACCCATCAGGCAGAACGACGGCGCCTCGACGGGACGCTCAAAAACCGAGCCCGCGACTGCCGAAACCGATCGCTCAGAACCACAAACTCTCGTCAAACAAAGCCGTACCCCCGACCCGACAAACCGACAAACCGACAAACCGACAAACCGACAAACCGACAAACCGACAAACCATACAAACCGACCCGATAAACCCGACAAACCCACCAAAACTCAACCAGGCAAAGCCACCAGATCAGGCTCCACAAACCCCACCCGAGCCTCCTCACTGAGGAGATGAGAACGAGAATAGAAGACCCGAAGCAGAGTCTTCACCATGAGCTGCGGATGCGCATCACAGAAGGCGCGGCTGTCCGCCTCCGAACCGTAGTTCTGACGGGTCGCCTCGATCACCCGCGCCCAGGCTATCGTCAGCGTCTCGTGGTAGCCCATCATCGGCCCCGTGGGGACGCCGTGAGCGGTCGTGAAGTGCTTCAGCCCATCGCGCATCCGCGAGACCGCCGCCGCCAGCCCGTGCCGCTCCAGGTAGATCCAGGCGACCCGGACATGCCCGCGGTGAGTCCAGGAAGCCAGGGGTAGGCTTGCGTCCTCGAAGGCGGCGAGGAGGGCTTCGTCGTTCAGGGTCTCGGAGTCCATGCCTACCGGTATAGCGCGCTCAAGTCGGGGCCAGCGGAGGCCGAAGCGGGGCCATGGCACTCCCTACTGGCATCCGCCCGCGCTCCGCGGCCGACCGACTCGCCCTGACCCGCGCGCTCACTGGCGCGCCGCGGGTGGTGGCGCTGACCTTCCCTGATGATGGCTGGGCCGCCGCCCACCTGCGTATCGCTGGCCGGGTGCCGGTGTGGGGCTGCCCCGGGGCCTCTCCGGCGCGGGCTGAGGGACTGCTGGCGAAGCTCGGGCTGCCGGGTCTGGGCCATGAGCCCGCTGGTGGCACCCTCGACGCCAGGCTCAAGCTCAAGCGCAGCGCGCCGGTCCAGGCCGCGCCGCTGCCGCCGGTGGACGGGCCGCTGGTGACCCTCCTCATCTGCACCTACAACCGGGCGAAGCTCCTGCCCACCTCCGTCGCTTCGGCGATGGCCCAGAGCTGGCCCTGTGAGATCGTGGTGGTGGATGACGGCAGCACCGACGGCACGGCCGGGGTGCTGGAGGAGCTCTCCCGGGATGGCGGGATCCGCGCCTTCCGGCAGCCGGAGAACGGCGGCAAGCCCCTCGCGCTGGAGCGCGGGCTCGCCGAGGCCCGGGGCGAGGCTGTGCTGGTCCTCGATGACGACGACATGCTGATGCCTGGCGCGGTGCAGGTGCTCGCCCGCGCGCTGTTCGACAACCCCGAGCTGGCCGCGGTCTGCGGCGACACCATCTACCTCGACAAGAAGGGCCGGGTCAGCCGCCACTACCCGGCCTCCCGGGTGCCCGGCTCCGCCTGGGTGCGGGACAGCCTGATGCGGGTGCCCACCACCACCGGCGCGACGCTGATCCGCATGTCCGCCCACCGGGCCGCCGGCGCCTATGACCCCCGCCTCACCCGCGGTGAGGATCTGGACATGTTCACCCGCCTCGGGCGGGTCGGCCCCGTGGAGGCGCTGCCCTTCACCACCTTCGCGGTGCGCGCCCACGACGGCGCCCGCGGCGCGGCCGCCGACCGCATCACCACTCGTGAGAAGGAGGCCTACAACAAGCGCTTCCTCACGATCGCCGGGCCGGTGTTCCGCGAGCGCTGGCGGGAGACCCGCGCACCGGAGGATCGGGCGGAGGGTCACGCCTGGGTGGTGGGGCTCGCGCAGCGTGAGATGACCGTCGAGGCCCGCGAGGAGGCCGCGCGATGGCCCGGCCCCTACACGCCGACCGAGGTGTGGGCCCGCAAGCAGGCCGGCATCCACACGCCGCCCGCGCGGGCCGGCGAGCGCCTGCTGGTCATCGACGACGGCGATCCAGGGGCGCTGGAGCTGACTCTGGAGCGCTGGGCGGGGCTGCACAGCCTCTACATCGATCTGGAGGTCCATCGGGATCCGCTGGGCGCGATCCAGCTCCACTGGGACGGCGTCTACGCGGGTCAGGCCGACCTGCGCACCTGGCTGCCGTCGGGGCCGCTGCACCTGCGCCTGAGCTCGGATCCAGGCTGGTGTCCGCCGCCGCTCACGGACCCGCGGCTCTTCCCGCCGCTGCCGGCGCCGATCGCCGCGCGCTGCCTCGCCGCGGCCATGGGCTGGGCCCCCCCGGATGAGCACCGCGCCGGCCTCACCAGCGCCCACCCGCTGCTGGATCGACTCCGCCAGTGCCGCGCGGCCATGAGCCGTGGAGCCACCGGGGACGCGCTGGCGCAGCTCGTTCCGGTGCTCAAGGTGCTGCCCCGGTGGGCCCCGGGGTGGTGGCTGGCGTCGATACTGTTCGAGGCCATGGGCAACGCCGCGCAGGCCGAGAGCTGCCGCTCACGGGGCCAGCAGCTCGCCGCCTGAGGGAGCGCAGTCAGACACCTTCACGAGGTACTATTCGGACTCAGGCTGCGGCTCATCCGCCTGCTGAACGCCGGTGACGCTGCCTCGCTTGTTCAGCTTTGTGATCACCTGTGCCAGCAGCTTCTCGATGCGGAACTCCTGGTACCAGTCCGGCGCATCGGGGTGCCGGATGCTGCTCGTGCCGCAGACCGTGAACCGCCAGCCCTCGGCCTCGGCCTGGGCGGCGATCCCCCCGAGGCGATCCCAGGCTGGCCCGGAGAACACCGGATGGGCGCAGGCGACGGTGATGTCACCAGCCCCACCCTTCTTCAGCTCATCCACCGCCGCGACCACTGAGCCGGCGGTGTCGACGATGTCGTCCACCAGCAGGATCTCCTTCCCCGCCACGTCGCCGATGAGCGTCGACTTGAGCACCCGGTTGATCGTGGAGTAGTCCCGCACCTTGGAGAGGGCGACCAGCCCCGCGCTCAGCTCCTCGGCGTAGGCCCGCGCCCGCTCCAGGCCGCCGACATCGGGGGCGCCCACGGTGTCGCCGCAGAGCTTCATGGAGCGCAGCCAGTTGGCGAAGCGGTGGGTGATGTGGATGTTCTCCAGGTGGCAGTACGCCGGATCGAACATGCCGGCGATGGCCTCGTTGTGGATCTCCACCGTGAGCACCTTGGTCGCCCCAGCCGTCTGGAGCATGCGCGCGAAGAGGCCCGCGCTGATGCCCTCGCGGATCCGGTTCTTGCGCTTGTCCTGCCGGGCGCCGGGGTAGTAGGGCAGGACCGCGGTGACCGCGCTCGCGCCGGACAGGCGCGCGGCCTCGACGGCGTGCAGCAGCATCACGAAGCGGTCGTAGACCGAGCCCGTGGCGTCGGGAGCCACGCAGGACTGGAAGACGTAGACGTCGCCGCCGCGCACGTTCTCGCAGATGGTGAGCTTGCCCTCACCCCCGGCGAACCAGTGCTCCTCGACCTGAACCAGGGGTAACCCCATGCGGCGGGCGACCCCCTCGGCCAGGGGGTGGGCGGCGGCGCAGCTCAACAACTGGATGGGGGCGTTCATGGGCGGCACCATACTCCAGAGGCCGTGCTACCGTCGCCCCATGAGCACCCCCATCGACACGCCGCTGAACATCGATGAGTTCCGAGCGCGCGCCCGGGAGCGCCTGACGCGGATGGCCTTCGACTATTACGACAGCGGAGCCTGGGACGAACACACCCTGCGGGAGAACCGCGAGGCGTGGCGTCGGCTGGCGATCCGCTTCCGCACGCTGGTGGACGTGAGCGAGCGGGACACGCGCGCGACGCTGCTGGGGCGGCCGATGTCGGCGCCGATCGCGGTGGCGCCGACGGCCTTCCACAAGCTGGCGCACCCGGACGGCGAGGTTGCGACTGCGCGGGCGGCGGGCGCGGCGGGGACGTGGATGTTCCTGAGCACTCTGTCGACGACCCCCATGGAGGAAGTGACCGCGGCGGCGACGGGGCCGGTGGGCTTCCAGCTCTACGTCTACAAGGATCGGGCGGTGACCCGGGAGCTGGTGGCGCGCGCCGAGGCGGCGGGCTGCGAGGCGCTGGTGCTGACGGTGGACGCGCCGCTCATCGGTCGGCGGGAGCGGGACGCCCGCAACGGCTTCCACCTGCCCGAGGGCATGGGGGTCGCCAACCTCACCGCCTCGGGGATGGCGGGCCTGGGCGCCAGCGACGGTGACTCCGGGCTGGCCGCCTATGTGGCGAAGCTGCTGGAGCCCGCCCTCACCTGGGATCTCGTGGACTGGCTGGCGAGCGTCTCCAGGCTGCCGCTGCTGCTGAAGGGCGTGGTGCGCGGCGATGACGCCCGCAGGGGCCTGGACCACGGGGCGGCGGGTATCTGGGTGTCCAACCACGGCGGCCGCCAGCTCGACGGGGCTATCTCCACCGCCCGGGCGCTGCCGGAGGTGGCGGCGGCGGTGAGCGGCCGGGCGCCGGTGCTGGTCGACGGCGGCGTCCGCCGGGGCGTGGACGTGCTGCGCGCGCTGGCGCTCGGGGCCGACTGCGTCTGTGTCGGGCGGCCGGTGCTCTGGGGGCTGGCCACGGCGGGCCAGGACGGCGTGGAGGCCGTGCTGGGCCTGCTCCGGGAGGAGCTGGATCTGGCGATGGCCCTGGCGGGCTGCCCCACCCTGGCCTCGCTCACCCCGGACCTGCTCGCCTGAGCACAATCAGTCGATCTCGTCCGGCTCAACGCCGGTCAGGGTGACGGTGCCGCCGTAGCTGTCGAGCAGGCTCATCGCCTGGGCCTCGTCCAGCACGGCGCAGCCGACGGCCTCGCCGCGTCCCGCGGTCGCGTCCCAGGCGATGTACATCTCGACCCGCCGTCCGGTCGTCGTCGAGCGGTCACAGCGCACGAAGAAGGCGTCCTCCGACTTGGCGCCCGCGACGCCGTCCGAGTCCGTGTCGAGGTCATCGAGGCCGCCGCAGAGGGCGCTCGTGGAGGCCTCGGCGACCTCGGCCCACAGCTCCATGGTGCGCCCCACGTAGCCCCGCTTCAGGGTGATGTTGCTGTACTTCGGCGTGGAGGCCGCAAGCTCCACTGTCCAGACCTGCCAGTCCGAGGCGGCGTCTTCGGCCTGCAGCGTCGCCGCGAGGTCGGCGCCGGCGGACCAGCAGTCAGGGGTGTCGGCGGCGCGGGCGTCGCCAGCGGCGAAGGCGGTGAGGAGCGCGGAGAGGACGGTGAGGGTGCGAACAGACATGGTTGGTTACCTTCTTGGTAGAGCGTGCCTCCGTGGCACACCTCAACAGTGCGAGCCCCGACGCGGCGAGACATGACCGACGCGTGACCGTTCGCTGACCGAGGTCAGAATCACCCCCAAGCCGAGGGGCGCCCCATGTCCGACGACAACCTCATCCAACTCCACGCCGCCCCTGCCGAGCCCCGGGACGAGCGTCGCGAGCAGGCCCAGCAGCACGTTGAGGAGGCGCAGGCGCTCCAAGAACACGACATGTTCGAGGACGCCGTGTCGCTCTTTGAGGAGGCGCTGGTCCTCTGGCGGGCGCTCGGTGATCAAGACGAGGAGCGCGACACGCTCCTCCTGATGGCGGAGGCCCACGAGGTGCTCGGCTCGCTCGACGGCGCCGTCTCCTGCTTCGAGCGCGCGCTGGTCATCGTCCGCGCCCAGCCCGGCCCCACCCGGCGCGAGGAGGAGGCCGTGCTGCTCAACAACCTCGGCCACACCTGCCACCGCCTGGGCGACAACGCAGCGGGCATCCGCTGCTACACGCAGGCGCTGGCGCTCACCCGGGAGCTGGACGACGACGGCAGCGGCGAGGGCACCGTCCTGCGGAACCTGGGGGACGCGCACTTCGCCCTCCAGGACTATCCCCAGGCGCTGGAGCACTACGCGGCGGGGCTGCCCCTCCTGCGAGCGGCGGGCGACGACCACATGGTCGCGAAGACGCTCGCCAGCATGGGGCGGGCTCACATCCTCCTGGAGGACTTCGAGGAGGGGCTCCGGCTCTCCAAGCTGGCCCTCACCGGCTGCCGCGAGGAGGCGGATCGCGGCGAGGAGCTGATCGTCCTGCGTCAGCTGGGCTTCGCCCACGAGCGGCGCGGCGAGCTGGAGGCGGCGGCGGGGTGCTACCGGGAGGCGCTGAGTCACCGCGACGATCCCGAGTATGTGGGGAGCCCCGCGAGCGATCTGAACAGCCTCGGCTGGATCTATCTGGACACCGGCGACTACCGGCGCGCGCTCGGGTACTTCGGGAAGGCGCTGCCCCTCTCCCGCGAGGTGGGTGACCAGGACGGCGAGGCGGACACCCTCGAGTCGATGGGGAAGGCCCACGCGGGCACGGGGGCCTACGCGCTGTCGCTGACCTGCCTCACCGAAGCCCTGAGCATCCGCCAGGCGCTGAGCGAGCGCGCCGACGAGGCGAGGCTGCTCCACCTGCTGGGGAACGTGCGACGAAAGATGGAGGAGCCCGACCAGGCGCTGGCCGTCCTGGCGGAGGCCCGGGTCGCCTGCCGCGAGGTGAACGATCTCTCCCGTGAGGCCAGCGTCCTCGCCAACATGGCCGGCATCCACAAGGCCCGGGGGGAGCTCCAGGAGGCCCTGGAGTACTTCCAGCAGGCCCTGGCGCTCCAGCGGGCAGTCAGCGCCAGGGAGGACCGCGAGGTCGCGCTCATCTTGAACGGCATCGGGGCTGTCCATCGGGCCATGGGAGCCGGACGCGAGGCTCTGGGTGCCCACGAGCAGGCCCTGCCGCTGTACCGCGAGGCGGATGACCAGGGGGGTGAGGCCAACACCCTCCTGCATATGGTTCAGACGCACGACGCGCTGGAGGAGCCGCGTCGGGCGCTGGCCTGCTACGAGCAGGCGCTGGTGCTCTGGCGGGCGATCGGCGATCGGCGGGATGAGGTCGCTGCGTTGGAGAATATCGGTGATCGGTGCTTCAGCCTCGGCGAGTATGCGACGGCGGCGGAGCGCTTCGAGGCGGCAGCGGCGAGCCATCGGGAGGCGGGGGAGAGGTTCCGGGAGGCGCTCGCGCGCTGTAGTCTGGGGCGGGCGCTGCTTCGGCTGGGGCGGGGTGAGGAGGCGCTGGGGGTCGTCGAAGCGGCCGTCGCGCTGAGCGATGACATCCCGGCGGAGCATCGGGAGCGCTTCGAGTTGTCGTTGAAGCGGCTCAAGGAGTCGCTGAAGGGGCTCGAGGCTCCGTAGCCGTGGTGCGTCCGCAAACCCGCACCTCAGAGATCCGTGACCGTCCCCGTCTCCACATTGACGATGGCCGTCACCCCCAGCTCCCTGAGCGTGGCCTTCCCCGCCTCACTCGTCGGCCCCTCCAGCGCCGGCCAGCGCCGCAACATCCACCCCCACACCGGATCCTCCATCGACGGCGGATTCACCACCGGCACCCCCAGCGCCGCCCGCACCATCGGATCCGCTCCCGCCGCCCAAGGCACCACAGCCACCGGCCCATAGACCTCCGGCACCACCGGCCACGGCCGCGCGGTCATCGGCGCTTGCACCAGCCCGTTCACGACCAGAACGCTCACAGCGACAGCCGTCCACTTCCCATGCCGCCCCACCCCGCCGGCCAACAACACCAGCCCCAGCGACACCAGCGCCAGCATCTCCCGGCTCCCGTCCACCCGGGGGATATCCCGCAGCGGATCCATCACCCCCAGCCCAGCGGTCAGTCCGACGAGCGCACCCCCCGTGACGATCAGGAGCACCGGCAGCAGCCAGCGCCGCCGCGATCGCCGCGCCCTCCGCGCGGCGAGCAGCGCGCACACCAGCGCCGCCACCAGCGGCCAACGCAGCGCCTCGACCGGCGCCGGCGGCACCAGCCAGCGATACGTCAGCGTCCACCCCCACACAGGCAGGGACAGCCCCAGCGCCCCGACCACGGCGCCGCTGCCCGCCACCCACACGGAGTGCAGCTTGCCGCCCGCCAACCCGACCGCGAGCGCCAGCACCAGGGCCGCGCCACACACAGCCCCAGCGGGCGCCCAGCAGAGCCCCGAGGCCGTAGCCGCCGCGCCCGCCACCCCCGCGGCCCGCCAGCGAGGCCGCGCGAGCGCCGACACGACCGCGCACAGCGACAGCGCCAGAAACGCAGCGGCGGCCGCCCGATCCGGTCCGCCAGAGGCCCAGGTGGCCTGCCAGCCCACACCGCAGACGAGGCCCGACAGCGGCGAGCCCCACCAGCGCCCGCCCAGCTCAGCCCCGGCGACCCCGGCGGCCCAGAGCCACAGCCACGTCCCGACAGCCAGCCCCGCCGGCAACCCCAGCGCCGCCAGCAGCGGCCAGCACAGCACCGCCGCCAGCGGGTAGCCGCCGCGCGCGACGACGTCGGTGCCAGCGGGGAAGCCGGCGTCCCCCGACTGCACCAGCGCCAGCCCCGGGCCGTGCCTGGAGACCGCGTCCCAGCCCTCCAGCCCGGCGCCCAGCTCCGGGGCGCCGCCGCCCGCGAGCGGCCAGCACAGCACCGCGGCGCTCAGGGCCAGGGCCGCGAACACCCAGCGCCGGCCCTCCAAGAGCGCCAGCCCCGGCAGCAGCGCGCTCACGTCCCCTCTCCGGCCGTCGTCTCACGCCACGCCGCCCGCACCGCCTCCAGGTCCACCCGGGCCACGGGGATGTCCTCCACCAGCAGCGCCGCGCCGCCCAGCACCGCGTTCACTCCGTTCTTCAGCAGGTGCTCCGCCAGCATGACCGCGAAGGCCGCGTTGTAGTCCACCCCGGCCAGGGCCAGCGCGGCGGCGCCGGCCGCCTCGTAGGTGCCGAAGGAGGCCGGCGTGAGCGGGACGATCTTGGAGAGGTTGGCGACCATGATGCCGAAGAGAACCACCGGCATGGGGATCTCCACCCCCAGCGCCCGGGCCGTAATCCAGGCGACCATCGCCTCGATCAGCCAGATGAGCGCGGTGTTGCCGAAGTGCAGGGCCAGCCGGACCGCCGAGGAGGTGAGCTGGACCGCCGGATCCACCAGCGCGTCGTGCAGCCCCCGCAGTCGGGTCAGCGGCCCCACGAGCAGCCGGTCACCCAGCCGCAGCTTCAGGAACACGAGCCAGCCGCCGATGAGCCCCGCCAGCGAGCCAGCCACGGCCATCAGCACCGAGTCTCCCCAGACCGCCGCGGGCCCCGGGGCGAGCGAGAGCGCGAAGAGCCCCGCCAGCGAGAGCACCACCAGGTCCAGCACCCGCCCCGCCAGCACGCCGACGAGCCCGCGACCGTAGGGAACCCCCCAGCGCACATGGGCCGCGTTGGCCCAGAGCAGATCCCCCGCCTTGGCGGGGAGGATCAGGTTCAGCATGTTGCCCACGGTCGCCGCCGCGATGGCGCCGCGCAGCCCCACCTCGTCCCCCAGATCCGACGCGATCTGCTTCCAGCGCAGGCCGCGCAGCCACCAGGACGGCAGGTAGATCACCGAGGCGACCAGCAGCGCGAGGGGCGAGGCGCGGACCAGCACGTCCGCGAGCCGCTCCCGATCCAGGGTCAGCCCGATGAGGATCAGCACGGCCAGCGCCACCGCCACCCCAGCGACGCGGCGCTTCACGGCTGCTGCCGGATGGCGTCGAGCACGGGCGCCATCAGCAGCGCGTTGGCGTCGGCGGTGAAGTGGCCGCTGTCTCCGGGCAGCGTGACCTCGCTGACGGTGCGACCGACCATGGTGGGCCCGGTGTCCACGAAGGACGCGCCGACGCCCTCACAGGCGGCCATCAGCTCCTCGGCGAGGGGCGAGGGCCGGGTCACCCCAAGCGTGGTGTCGGTGGGGAGCAGCGCCACGACGAGCCAGGCGTCGAGCTCCTCAGCGCCGGCGGCCACCCGCTCCAGGTTCTCCCGGCGCTCACCCTCCGGCACCCGCTTCACCCCGTTGCGCTTGTGATCGGCGGCGAAGGGCGCGAAGGGCATCGCCGTGTCCGGGCGCGCCGCCTCCTCCGGCGCGGCCAGCCAGGACAGCAGCGCGGATCGGGTCCACCACGCGGGCTCCGCCGGCAGCAGCGCCCGGTCGGCCACCTTCACCTCGCTGACGTCGTGCCAGGGGTGGAACCAGACGATCCCGTCCGGCTCGTAGAGCGGCAGCAGCGCGTCCGCCAGCCTCCGGGCCTGCTCCGAGCTGAAGCCGGGCTGCCCCGCGTTGATGACCTCCCAGCCGTCGCCCAGCGCCGCCTCCAGCACGCCCGCCGGGGAGCCCGCTGGCGACACGCCCCAGCCGAAGACGGTGGAGTCACCGAAGACCAGCAGGCGCCGTTCTCCCCCGGTCCGCTCCCGACCGGAGCTCGTGCGCAGGCCGTCCTCGTTGGTGGAGACGACGAAGTCCACCATCGGCGGGGTCTGCTGGACGGTGTAGTCCACGAGCTCCGCGGTGAGGGTCCAGCCCCCGGGGCCGCCGCCCACCAGCACCCCGGACTGGCGGGCGGCCACCTCGCCCAGCGCCAGCAGCCCGGCGGCCGGGATCAGCGAGAACCCCAGCCGACGCCAGCGCCGACGCCAGCGCCGCCGCGATCGGCCAGCGGTGCTCATTCCTCCGAGAGCCCCAGCGCGATCACCAGCCCGCCGCCGTCGCCGAGCCCTCCAGGCACCGCCTCCAGCACCCGATCCGGCGGGCGCGGCAGGGCGTCATCGGCGCCGCAGATCACCAGCGCGTCCACGAGCTCCAGCAGCTCCTCTAGCACCGCAAAGGCGGGCTCACGGGGGCCCGGCGCCTCCAGCGCGCCGCCGCCCTCCACCACGACCCGCGCCTCGCCGGCGCCGGACAGTCGGTCGAGCGCTCGCAGGATCCGGTCCACCGTGGGCCGCTCTTCGTCCAGCCAGGCCACCCCCGCCGCGCCCCGGAGCCGCCGGGACAGGGCGGGCCTGCTCGCCGCGAGCGGGACCACCAGCACCGGCCCGGCGACGCTCAGCCGCTGGGCCACGGCCCCGACCGCCTCACACCCGAGGGCGCCGGGGATCTGCCAGACCTGAGCCCCGGCGGGCATCCCCGATGCCGACGACGAGAGGGTGGGCGCGCAGGTCGTCTCACGCCGGCGGCGGCCCCAGCGGGCCCAGCCCGCGACGCCTCCGAGGATCAACCCCGGCGCCAACCCCAGCGCCAGCAGGCCCGATACCGGGCGGCTGGCGGTCGTGACAGCCCCGCCGATCGCGGCGGCGCTCGAGGCCACGGAGGCGGCGACCGCGGCGTCCGAGGCGAGCTGCCACTCGGGCTCCCCGACGCCCGTCAGCGTGACCCGGAGCGAGGGCATGATCAGATCCGACGGGATCTCCACCTCGGTCTCGGTCAGCGCCTCGTCGCCGGCCATCACCCGCACCAGCACCGGCCCCGCCGGGTAGTCCGCGATGGCGTTGTGGTACATGCCGTCGCCCGCGATCGGGTCCGGGGGCACGCCGTCGTCGCGCAGCTCGAAGGACAGCGCCCTGTCATCGGGATCAATCAGCGCGCTCAGGGGCCGCCCCGCGGCGAGCCCCGTCCGGTCGTCCACCGACATCAGGTAGTTGGGGCCGCGGGTGGTGACGGTCACGTTGCCGCCGGGCGGCGGCGCCGAGGGCTCGCCGGAGGGCGGCGGGTCATTGCGCGGCGCGGCGGAGGGGTCGCCCCCCTCGGCGCCGGGCGGCGCGGGCTCGACGTCCCCCCTGACTTCCTTGTGCTCGCGCGGCTCGGGAGGCGGCGCGGCCTCTTCGCCGGGCGGCTCCTGGGCGTACGCGAGGCACCCCACCAGCAAGAGCGCGTTCACTCCTCACCTCCACTCGACGGTTCGAGCACCAGCTCCAGCACCCGCACGGCGGGCGGCGCGCGCAGCAGCAGCTGCTCGGCGGGCGGCACCCCCAGCCCGTCCGGGTTGACCAGCGTGGTCGCGCCGGCGATCACCACGGTGGGCGCGCAGAGCGGATCCCGCGCGAGCAGCTCATCGACCGTGTCGCGCACGTCGAGGGCGTCCCGTGAGGTGGCCCGCAGCACCGGCCCGCCCGGGGCCCAGCGCGCCTCGATCTGCGGCGGGAGCACCAAGACAACCGGGCCCACCGCGGCCCGCTCGCGCACCGCCTCCGCGAGCCCCTCGGCGAGGGACGTCACGCTGCGGCGCTCGGTCCTCGGCCCCGGCGGGTGCACGGCCTCGGCCCCCGACGGCGTCCGGCGCGCGGCGGGCCCCCGCCAAACGCGCCAGGCGATCCCCCCAGCCAGCGCGGCGCCCAGCAGCGCCAGCCAGGGCGACGCGCCGCGACCGCCGCTGGCGTCCGCCGATCCGGACGGCGGGCCACCCGCGCCCCCGCCGTCGCCCCGTGGATCCTCGCCCCGGGGGCCGTCGGGCCGCGATGTGCCGGCGTCCGAGGCGCCCGGTGAGCCCGGGTCGGACGGGGCGCTCTCAGCGGCCCGCGGCTTCACGATCGCCCACTCAGCCCGCTCCACGCCGTCCTCTCCCCACCGCCCGAGCAGCACCCCGGCCCCCGGCGGCCAGCGGATCTCGCCCGTCTGCTCCTGGCCCTGGCCGCTGCGCAGCGACAGCGACAGCACGTCACCCGGCGCGACCCCGGAGCAGGTGGCGATCTCGTCGTTGTGCATGGCGTCGGGGAAGGCGCCGTCGTCGCCGCAGCGGTACTCGACCCCCTCCCCGCCCCCCTGGCGGGCCTGGAGCTGCCAGGCGTGGGCGCCGGCCCCCAGCTCCACCTCAATCACCAGCGCGGGCATCCCCCGCGTCGGCGGCCCCGGGTCGCCAGGGGTCGCCGCCGGCCCGAGCCGCTTGCGCTCAAGATCGATGTGGGGGCGCGCCGCCGGCGCCTCCTGGATCTCGACCACCGTGAGCGCCCCGCCGTCGACCAGCACCCCCAGGCGCGCGCCGGCCCGGAGCGGGAGCTCACCGCAGCCCCAGATCCCGTCGCCGGGCACCTCGTCCGGATCGTGCCCGTCGTCGGTGCAGAGCGCGGAGATCTCGCCTTGTTCGCCCGGGGCGAGCAGCACGATCGACCGGGCGCCTTCCGGCCCCGATACCGTGGGAGAGGCGGCCCACACCGCCGATACCAGCAACCCGATCAGCAACCGCAACATCCTCCGCGCTTCCAGGGATCGGTAGGATACCGACATCCATGCTCTACGCCCCCATCATGCGCTGGCTCCCGGCGCTCACCCTGCTGGCAGGCTGCTACAGCGGCCTCCCCGAAGAAGCCCCCGATCCCGGGGCGCAGACCGACCCGGCGCCCGCTCCGCTGGCCGAGCTGCTGTACGCCGGAGAGTCCGGACCGAGCGCGGCGCGGATGGGCGATCGGGTGCGGGCGATGATCTGGCTGCGGCGCATGGCCCTCTCTCCCGCGGGGATCGTCGGGCTCCGAGACGCCAGCACACGCGCGCTGGAGAGCGACCGGGCGCTGCGGGCGACGCTGGGCGCGCTGGACGCGGACGAGGCGGCGGCGCTGGCCCCGCTGTACGAGGAGATGCAGGCCGCGCTGGCCGCGGGGGATCCGGAGGAGGAGGCCCTCGAAGACTGGGCCGCCCGGCTCGCCGCCCTCCAGATGGGGCGCGGGGCGCGGGGCGATCCACGGGCGCTGCGCCAGCGCCACATCGACGCCGTGCTCGCGGAGGCGGACGACTTCCTGGCCGCCCTCGACGCCGACCAGCGGGACCGGGCCGCGGAGGCGCTGTTCTTCCTGCGCCGGGCGGTGGGCCCGAGCGCGCGGCCGGCGACCTGGGACGCCCTGATGGGTGATCCCTGGCCCGCTGGCGACTTCGCCACCCTCCGCCGCAGCGGCAACCCCTCAGACCACGGCGCGCTGGACATCAGCGCCCTCTGGACCCTGGACGCCGGCGAGGTGGCGCTCACCGACGGCATGGGACCGGCCGGACTCCAGGCCGTGACCGCGCTCGCGCTGCTGCACCCGGAGCTGGGGCCCGCCTGCGAGGCCCTGCTGGACGAGCCCCCGGTGGACGAGCCCCCGATGAACGAGGACGTGCCGGAGTGAGGCCCTGGCTGCTGGCCGCCGGGGTCTACCTGGCGGGCGCGGTGCTCTTCACCTGGCCGCTGGTGGGCTCGCTCTCCGAGGCTGTCTGGGGCGATCGCTTCGACGCCTGGACCACCATGTGGCTCATCTGGCACCTCGCGGAGCGGCTGGGCTCCGGCGAGCTGGCGGCGGTGACCGAGCGCATCTTCTTCCCGGTCGGCTACAACCTCTGGTCCTTCGGGCACCTCGCCCTCCAGCTCGTCGCCGCCCCGCTCATCTGGCTCGGCTTCTCGGTGCCGGCCGCCTACAACCTGCTGCTGCTCGGCAGCTTCACCGGCACCGGGCTGGCCGCTCACGCGCTGGGCCGCCGGCTCTCGGGCGACCACTGGGGGGGCCTGCTCTGCGGCGCGCTCTTCGCCTGGAGCCCGTACCTCTACGGCGAGATGAGCGCGGGCTGCGTGGAGCTGGTCGCCGCCTGGTTCTTCCCGCTCCAGGCGCTGCTGATGCTGCGCCTGTTCGACACCCCCACCTGGCGGCGGGCCCTGCCGGTGGGCGCGCTGCTCGCGGTCACCGGCCCCTTCAACTGGTACTACACCGTGTTCAGCGGGATGCTCCTGCTGGCGATGCTGGGCTGGCGGGTCGCGGCCGGCGGCAGCACCCTGCGGCCGGCGCTCCTGCGCGCTGGGGCGGCGATCGCGGGGGCGGGCCTCGTCAACCTCCCGCTCATCCCCCTCGTGCGCCAGGAGACCCCGGAGCGCTTCGGCATCAGCGCCGAGACCTTCGCGGCGGAGAACTGGGAGCTGTCCAAGGCCATCACCAACGGGCTGGTGCCGCTCGCCGAGCTCGACGTCGACATGCTGGTGCTCAACGACGCCATGCAGGTCGCCGTGAACTCCACGAGCCTCTCGAACCTCATCGCCGCGGGCTTCCCCGCCAACCCGCTGGAGAGCACCCCCGGCGCGCTGGCCTTCGCCTTCGGCCTCTTCGGGCTCATCGCCGCGGGCCGTCGGGGGCTCGGCTGGGCCGCTATCGCCGCGGTCTTCACGGGCCTCACCCTGGGCCCCTTCCTGCTGGTCGACGCCACCCCGCCCCTGCCCGAGTGGTCCCTGGAGCGGCCCCTGCCCTACTACTACCTCTACAACGGGGTGCCCTTCTTCTCGAAGGCGTACCGGCCCTACCGCCTCGGCGTCGTGGCGCTGACGGCCCTCGCGGCCCTCGCGGCCCTGGGCTTCGGGCGCCTCCGGTGGCGCTGGAAGCCCGCGCTGGCGGTGGGGGCCTTCCTGACAGCGGCGCTCCAGCCGCACCTCTTCGGGGACAAGCCCGCCGCCCGCCCCATGGGCGACGCCAGGGTGCCCGAGACCTACGCCGCGCTGAAGGATCTGCCTGCGGGAGCGCTCATCGAGCTGCCCCTGCAGTACCAGCCGGTGTCCGTCGCCAACGCGCGCCTCCAGTACTTCCAGGTGGTGCACGAGCGGCCCATGCTCAACTGCAACCAGCTCATCCGACGCACGGAGCTGGTGCAGTTCCAGGACTACGTCGGCGGCAACCGCTTCCTCCAGACCGCGCTGGACATCGGCCGCCAGTCCCCGCCCTGGACCTGGTCCGACGACGACCTCGCCGCGCTCAAGGCGGACGGCTTCGGCTACGTCATCGCCCACGCGGGCTTCACCCCGGCGAGGCTGCGGCTCTCGGGCTACCAGGGCGAGGCGGACCGGCTCAGGCAGCCCGCGTGGGCCATGCTCTCCGAGGCCTTCGGCGAGCCCGCCCTGGAGGGCGACGGCCTGCGGGTCTACGCCCTGCCCGCGGACGGGGAGCTCCGCTCCGGGCGCGAGCGGACCTGGACGAGCGACGACTTCGTGGAGGTCGCGCTGCCCTGGACCGAGCTGAAGCTGCCCGTGCTGCTGCGTGAGGGCGACGCCATCCCCCTCGAAGGCCCCCCAGACGCTGAGGCCTTCTCGGCCTGGCTGCACCGCCTCGACGGCGACGGGGGGCTGGTGCTGGCGTCCTCCGATCCTGTCTGGAGCGCGCCGCTGCTCACCCCGGAGGGCCAGTGGCGCTGGTCGGAGCTCCCGGCGCTGCCCGAGCTGGCGGAGGGCGGCTCGTGGATGCTCGTCGCCACCGGCGGCGGCCTGACCCTGGAGCTGGACGCCCTCCAGTTCCGGGTGGGTGCCCCGTGAACCTCCCCCGGCGATCGTGGCTGGCCCTCGCGGCGCTGGCGCTGGCCCTCGGCTGGTTCCAGCTCGCCGCGCCGCTCGCGTCCCGGGACCTGGTGGAGGCCCGCGCCCGCAGCATGCCGTCCATTCAGCTCTTCCACCTAGTGGCCGCCGCGGCTGAGGCCCGCGACAGCGCCGGCCTGCCCTCGGGGGCGGACGCCGACCGCGCCGCGGCGCTGCTGGACCGGCTGCTCCTCCTGGAGGCGCAGCGGGTGCGCTGGGCCCGCCAGGCGCTGGCGGTGCTGGACGACGCCCAGGTCGCGGCGGCCCGGGCCAACGCCGCGCCGATCGCCCTGCCCAAGTCCCGGGCCCACCGCTACCTGCCGCCGGAGATGCTGCTGATGGAGGCCACCCTGGCCGAGCGCCACGGCAGCGTCCCAGCCGCCACGGCCCCCGAGCCCGACGTGGAGCGCTGGACGGACGCCGCCCCCGTGGACGTCCAGTGGGGCCTCGTGGCGCTGATCACAGCCGACACCCCGCCGCTGACGGAGGCCCAGGCGCGGCGCTTCCAGGCGGCGCTGCTCGAAGGCATGGTCGCCTATGAGGCCCTGCCGGATCTCCAGCTCGCGCTGGAGGAGGCGCTGGGTCCGGATGTGCGGGATCGAGCCCTGGCGCTGTCCCGCCAGCCGCTGCGCGCCGACCTCGCCCTCGCGGAGGCGCCGTCGCTGATCGCGGCGCTACGAGCGCGGGGTGTGGACGGGAGCACCGGTGAGTGAGTATCCTCCGGTCCCGATCGGAGGCGCCCTTGCTTATTCTCGCCCTCGCGCTGGCCTGTAACGCCGAGACCGGCTTCAGCTCCAGCAACACCGACCCCGTCGCCCCCTCGGGCGACGCCGTGGCCTCGTTCTCACCCGCGGAGCTCGTCTTCGTCGACGCCCAGATCGGCGTGCTCTACGCCCAGGAGGTCAGCGTGACCTCGACGGGCTCGGACGACCTGCTGATCTACTCGGCCCAGATCATCGACGACACCACCAGCAGCTTCGAGATCGCCAACGGCGCCGGTCAGGAGACCGTCACGCTGGAGTTCGAGGAGTCCACCTCCTTCCTGGTGCACCTCCTGCTGGACGAGCCCGTCGCCGCCTACGCCAGCCTCGCGCTGCAGCTCAACGACGCCGAGCAGCTCACGGTGCGCGTGCCGCTGTCGGCGTCGCCCGCGCCGGAAGACACCGGCGACACCGGCGACACCGGCGACACCGGCCTGTAGCAGCTACTCCAGCAGCGCGTCGATGGTCACGTCGATGCCGCTGATGTTGCTGCCAACGCCAGCGCTGAAGGACGCCGATGAGCCGATGTAGGTCTCGTCGAACAGCGCCACGATCGTGAGGTCGTAGGTGCCGTCCAGCGTGAAGCTCGTGGAGTAAGCGGTGCCCGCGCCGGTCCAGCTCACGTCGTCCAGGATCACCGGGCTGCCGGTCGGGATACCGCCGACGATCTCGTCCGAGTAGAAGACGCCGAAGCTGACGTTGTCGCCGCTGTTGATCACGGAGAAGTCGTCATAGAAGGCGCCCGAGACGATCGTGTCGCCAGCGGGCGGCCCGGTGTCGTCCGTGGGGGTGCCGGTGTCATCGGCGCCGCCGTCGTCCGTGCCGCCGTCATCGGCGCCGCCGTCCGTTCCGCCGTCGGCGCCGCCGTCGGCGCCGCCGCCGCCGGTATCGCCGGTGTCACCACCCTCCTGCTCGATGTAGATGGTGTCGACGTCTACGACCTCACCCTCGGTGAGAGTGACGAGGTCCGAGTCGCCCCACAGAGTCGTCGGACCGTCCAGATAGGCGATGACGTAGTAGTACTCGATCGTCGTGCCGCCCAGATCGACGGTGATCTCGTACTCATTTACGCCGCTGCTCCAGGTCAGCTCGATGGCGGCGGCGCTCGCCGCGAGGGAGTCGATGTCAGGGGTCGGCTCGGAGCCGCCAAAGGACGTACGCGGCCAGAGCCCCACCACGATCTGATCGCCAGGGCTGAGGAAGCCAGAGTTGTCAATCAGCTCTCCGGTAGCCACCGACGAGCCCGAGGGGATCGAGGTGTCAGCGCCGACGCCGGTGTCGCCGGTGTCATCGCCGCCGGGGCCGCCGTCGTCGGCGCCGCCGTCCGTGCCGCCGTCCGTGCCGCCATCACCACCGCCGTCCGTGCCGCCGTCACCGCCGCCGCCAGTGTCATCGCCACCGGGGCCGCCGGTGTCATCCTCGATCAACTCCTCAAGGGACACGTCGACGTTGTTGACGTCCACCCCCGCGATGATCGTAAAGAAGTCGCTGTAGCCCAGCACGTCGTAGACAGCGTCGCCGTTGTAGTAGGCGATGACGCGGTAGTCGTCGCTGGTGCCCGAGTCCTGAGCCAGCTCCAGCTGGTAGCTGGCGACGGGCGTCCACGTGAGGGTCGTGAACGCCGGGGGCGTCTCGTCCTCAAGCAGCTCAAACACGTCGAGGTCGAGGTCGCCGGAGCCGAGGTTACTTCTGTCCCAGAGGACCACCACAATCTCATCGCCGGAGTTCAGCAGCCCGGAGTTGTCGATGAGGGTGCCGCTGATCTGCGAGATCAGGAGGCCGCTGCCGGTGTCGCCGGTGTCATCACCGCCGTCAGTGCCGCCGTCAGTGCCGCCGTCAGTGCCGCCGTCGGTGCCACCATCAGCGCCGCCGTCATCGGATCCTGTTCCAGTGTCATCGCCGCCGGGACCGCCGGGTCCACCGTCAGTCCCCGAGACCTCAGCGTCGATGGTGATGTCGATGTCACCGAGGTCATCGCCAGGGCTGGCGGAGAACTCCGCGGAGGCGCCGGTGTAGGCGCCGCCGTAGATAGCGGCGACCTGATAGTCCGCGGTGCCGCCGGTGGGCTCGAAGTTCAGGGAGTAGGTGGTGCCCGCGCCGGTCCAGCTCACCTCATCCAAGACGAGCGGGTCGCCCTCGGCGAGGCCATCCACGACGTCCTCAGCGTAGAAGACGCCGAGGCCGACGAGGCCGCCATTGGGGATGACCGAGAAGTCGTCGTAGATGCGACCCGAGATCGTGACGTCCGTGCCGACAGACGTGTCATCGCCGCCGGGGCCGCCGTCGTCCACGCCGCCGTCGTCGGCGCCGCCGTCGTCAGCGCCGCCGTCACCGCCGCCGTCACCGCCGCCACCGGTATCGCCGGTGTCATCGCCGCCGGGGCCGGGGCCGCCATCGTCGGTGCCGCCATCCGTGCCACCGTCAGCGCCGCCATCAGCGCCGCCATCGCCACCGCCGCCGGTGTCACCAGTGTCATCGCCGCCGTCGGTGCCGCCGTCGGTGCCGCCGTCGGTGCCGCCGTCGGTGCCACCATCGGTGCCACCGTCAGCGCCGCCGTCATCGGATCCTGTTCCAGTGTCATCGCCGCCGGGACCGCCGGGTCCACCGTCAGTCCCCGAGACCTCAGCGTCGATGGTGATGTCGATGTCACCGAGGTCATCGCCAGGGCTGGCGGAGAACTCCGCGGAGGCGCCGGTGTAGGCGCCGCCGTAGATAGCGGCGACCTGATAGTCCGCGGTGCCGCCGGTGGGCTCGAAGTTCAGGGAGTAGGTGGTGCCCGCGCCGGTCCAGCTCACCTCATCCAAGACGAGCGGGTCGCCCTCGGCGAGGCCATCCACGACGTCCTCAGCGTAGAAGACGCCGAGGCCGACGAGGCCGCCATTGGGGATGACCGAGAAGTCGTCGTAGATGCGACCCGAGATCGTGACGTCCGTGCCGACAGACGTGTCGTCGCCGCCGGGGCCGCCGTCGTCCACGCCGCCGTCGTCAGCGCCGCCGTCGTCAGCGCCGCCGTCGTCAGCGCCGCCGTCACCGCTGCCGGTATCGCCGGTGTCGTCACCGCCAGGCCCGCCGTCGTCCACGCCGCCATCATCGGCGCCGCCGTCATCGGTGCCGCCGTCGTCCGTACCACCGTCCGTGCCGCCGTCATCGGAGCCCGTGCCGGTGTCGTCGCCACCGCCGTCCGAGCCGCTGAGATCGGAGTCGATGGTGATGTCGACGTTGGTGCGGGTGTCGCCGGGGCTCGCCGTGACGACATCGGAGGAGCCGATGTAGTACTCATCGTAGAGAGCGACGACCCGGTATGAGCCGGAGTCGGTCGGGGCGAAGTTCATGCTGTAGGACGTACCAGCGCCAGTCCAGGTCACGTCGTCCAGTACCAGCGGCTCGCCTGTGGGGATGCCATCGCTGAAGTCATCGCTGTAGAAGATGCCGAGGTTTACGGTGTCACCGCTGGCGATCACCGAGTAGTCATCGTAGATGCGGCCGGCGATCACGACCTCGGTGTCCGAGGCGGTGTCGCCGCCGCCGTCGTCGGTGCCGCCGTCATCCGTGCCGGCGTCGGTGCCGCCGTCGTCGGTGCCGCCGTCGTCGGTGCCGCCGTCATCGGTGCCGCCGTCATCGGAGCCCGTGCCGGTGTCGTCGCCCCCGCCGTCATCGGAGCCGCTGTCGTCGTCGCCATCCACCTCGCCATCGAGGATCACGTAGATGCCCGAGACATCATCTCCAGCAGAGACCGTGAACGCGTCGGAGTAGCCGAAGACCTCAATGTCTTCGTCGCCGTCGTAGTAGGCAATGACGCGGTAGTCGTCGCTGGTGCCCGCATCCAGCACCAGCTCCAGCTCGAAGCTGGTGCTGCCGGAGGACCAGGAGACCGTCTCCATAGCGAGCGGTGTCTCATCCTCGAGCACATCCAGGTCATCGGCGTCCAGGCTGCCGAGGCCGCTCAAGCTCGCCGTATCCCAGAGCGTCACGACGATGTCGCCGCCGACGTCAACCAGCCCGGTTCCGTCGAACAGCACCCCGCTGATGGTCGAGGTCAGCTCGCCGACGCCGGTGTCATCGCCGCCGCCGTCATCCGTGCCGCCGTCGGAGCCCGTGCCGGTGTCGCCGGTGTCATCACCGCCGTCCGTGCCGCCGTCATCGGAGCCACCGTCATCGGAGCCACCGTCACCGGAGCCGCCGGTGTCGTCGCCACCGCCGTCCGTGCCGAAGCCCCCGTCGGAGTCCATGACGATGAAGAGATCATCCTCCACCTCGCCAGGGTCCAGCTCGATCGGGCCGACATACCCCCAGAAGAACTCCGGGCCATCGAAGAACGCCGCGACGACGTAGGACTCCGACTCATCGAGCTCGAACTCGAACTCGAAGTCGTTGGTGCCGTCGTTCCAGGAGAGGACTGCGCTATCCTCCGGAGTGGGCATCACAACCAGGTCGGTCTCGAGCTCGACATCCTCGAAGTCGGCTGACAGCCACACAGCGACCGTCACCTCGACGCCATCCGCGACCTCTCCAGTGCCGTCGAAGACCGTACCCGCCAAAACAGCCAGCCCTGGCTCAACAGCGGTGTCAACATCGGTGTCGGCGTCGGTGTCGGCGTCGGCGTCGGCGTCGGCGTCGGCGTCGGCGTCGGCGTCGGCGTCGGCGTCGGCGTCCGCATCGGCGTCGGCGTCGGCGTCGGCGTCGGCGTCACCATCGGCATCCGCGTCGGCGTCGGCGTCGGCGTCGGCGTCGGCGTCGGCGTCGGCGTCGGCGTCGGCGTCGGCGTCGGCGTCGGCGTCGGCGTCGGCGTCGGCGTCGGCGTCGG
>Ga0316204_10005091_pt1 | contig 22352 bp, 14 predicted proteins | sample 6monrhotite_MG_2_FD_205661 | JGI IMG/M metagenome (GOLD analysis project Ga0316204, IMG submission 205661) | Microbial mat bacterial communities from mineral coupon in-situ incubated in ocean water Damariscotta River, Maine, United States -... | ecosystem: Environmental > Aquatic > Marine >... | reverse complement strand
AGGCACAATCAAGACGTCGCTGCCGGATGCGCACACTGATTTCATCTATGCCGTGATGGGCGAAGAGTTTGGCTATATCGCTGCGGTCGGCCTGATCTTCGTGTTTGGGTTCATTGTCTGGAAGGGCCTGCGCGCGGCGGCCCGTTTGCACGATCCTTATCCCCGCGCTGCGGCGTCCGGATTATTTGCGCTTTTTGGTCTTCAGGCTGCCATAAATATCGCTGTAAATGTCAGTCTGATACCGCCCAAGGGAATGACGCTTCCTTTCATTTCTTCAGGCGGGTCTTCAATGTTAGGAACGGCGCTCACTTTGGGATTGGCGCTGGCGCTGATCCGGCGCGGACGGACAAGTTTGAAGGGTTGAGATGAGCGACAAACCTCTCGTAATCATTGGCGCTGGCGGCACGGGCGGACATATGTTCCCCGCTGCAGCCTTTGCCGAAGAAATGGCTTCACGCGGCTGGGATGTGGGGCTGATCAGCGATGATCGTGGCTTGCGCTATGCCGCAAACTTCCCCGCCAGCTGGAAAATGGAAGTCAAAGCCGCGAGCCCGAACATGCGCAAGCCGTGGACACTTCCAGGCACGGCGATGAAGCTCCGTGCCGGGGTCAATGCTGCGGTCCGCCGGTTCAAGCAGGAACAACGCCCGGCTTTGATCGCAGGCTTTGGTGGTTATCCGGCCTATCCAGCGCTATCAGCCGGACGTCGGCTCGGCATTCCATTGCTGATCCATGAGCAGAATGCGGTCCTTGGCCGGGTCAATCGCGCCTTTGCCAAACGGGCCAGTGTCGTCGCATCCGGTTTTGAGCGGCTCGATCGTCTGCCCAGCGGATCCAATCACCAGCCGATCGGAAACCCGGTCCGAGCGCCAATTGCGGCGGCGCGCGACATTCCGTTTCCGGCCGCCAATGGTGAGCTGACCATATTCATAACGGGCGGCTCGCAAGGCGCGCGCATTCTGGGCGAAGCGATACCTCTGGCGATCGCCAATCACATTCCGGCACCGCTGCGGGTGCGTCTGCATGTCGTACAACAAGTGCGCGAAGAGCAGCTCGAAGAGGTCCGCGCGATTTATGACAAAGTGCAAGTCAAAGCGACGTTGCAGCCTTTCTTCTCGGATATGCCAGAGCGGCTCGCATCCGCGCATATGATCATCGCCCGGTCCGGCGCAGGCACTGTCAGCGAGATTGCGGCCGTGGGCCGCCCCTCCATGCTGATCCCGCTCAAGATCGCGATGGACAATCACCAGGAAGCCAATGCCGAAGGCCTGGTCGATGCCGGCGCCGCGGACATGCTGCTGGAAGACAATCTTTACCCAAATCTGATTGGCGAACTTCTCGCCGTGCGCCTGAGTGACGCCAATGACTTGGCGGTTCGCGCCGCCGCCGCTAAAGCGCTGGGCAATGTTCGCGCGGCGCAGGATTTGGCGGATCTGGCCGAATCTATATCTGCTCCGACAAACTGAAGAGAAGCGTATGAAACCTTCCCCAACTCCGTTCCCGCTTGGTCCTGCTCATCTGGTTGGCATTGGCGGCATTGGCATGTCTGGCATTGCCGAGATCATGATCAATCTTGGTTATCAAGTGCAAGGCTCTGACATGAAGGATAGTGCCAATGTGCAGCGCCTGCGCGATCGCGGCGCGGTAGTGCATATCGGGCATGTTGCAGAAAATGTCACCGGCACCAGCGCTGTGATTATTTCCAGCGCGATCAAAGACGATAATGTCGAAGTCCAGGCCGCCCGCGCGGCGGGTATTCCCGTGGTTCGACGCGCCGACATGCTGGCCGAGATTATTCGCTTGAAATGGACAGTCGCTGTCGCCGGCACGCATGGCAAAACGACGACCACGACGATGGTTGCCGCTTTGCTCGATGGTGCCGGGATAGATCCGACTGTGATCAATGGCGGCATCATCAACGCTTATGGCTCGAACGCTAAAGCCGGAGATGGCGACTGGATCGTGCTCGAGGCTGATGAATCCGACGGCACGTTTATGAAGATCCGTCCGACGATTGCCATCGTCACCAATATGGATCCGGAACATATGGAGCATTACGGCACCATGGATGCGCTGCGCGATGCGTTTGATACCTATGTCGGCAACATTCCCTTCTATGGCTTTGGCGTGCTATGCACAGACCATCCGGAAGTTGCCGCCATGGTGGCGCGGGTCTCAGACCGCCGGATCATCACTTATGGCTATAATCGCCAGGCCGATATTCGTGCCGTGAACTTGCAAGCCTCCGCTCAGGGCGTCACCTTCGATGTCATGATACGAGCTCAACTCAACGCAGCAGAACGCGTGATTGAGCAAGTTTTCCTACCTATGGCGGGCGAGCATAATGTCTCGAACGCGCTGGCCGCGATTACAGTTGCGGTTGAGCTTGGAGCGACCAATGACCAGCTGCGCGAAAGCCTCAACGCCTTTGGCGGCGTGAAGCGCCGGTTCACGCATGTTGGCGAATGGAACGGCGTGAAAATCATTGATGATTATGCCCACCACCCGGTTGAGATCGAGGCTTGTCTGAAAGCCGCTCGCGCCATCCAGGGCCAGGGCCGAGTCATCGCGATTTCACAGCCGCATCGTTATTCGCGGCTTGAAGATCTGTTTGAAGACTTTGCGCAATGTTATCGCGAGGCTGACATGGCTGTGATCACGCCGGTTTTCGCCGCCGGTGAAGCCCCGATTGACGGCATTGATCATGCGTCTCTGGTGCAGAGTATGAAGGGCCACGGCCACAAACATGCACGCACACTGGAAGATCTGGAAACCCTACCGGCATTGATCCGCGAGATTGCCGAGCCTGGCGACATGGTCGTGTGCATGGGCGCGGGCAGCATTTCAACGTACGCAAATGGCCTGATCGAAGCGCTCCAATCCTGAGCGTTATGGTAAATCAGGACGTGCCAATTCGCCTATAAAGGCTGCGAAATTGTAAAAGCGTCGCCGATACCTATCCCTCTCGGTGCCTGGAGGGGGACTCACAATGTTGATGAGGGCATTGATTGCCTTAGCGCTGTCAATTGCGGCGACCGCGGCGCCGGTTATCGCTGACAAGCTGGTCGATACTGAGCCCGTTCTCCGCCTGCGCCTGAACGATCCAGTGATCGATGCGGTGTCCAGACCATTTCTTCGCCCCCGGTTTGATCCGAGTACAATGGCGGCCCCAGCGACTGTGCCCATGCCTGCAATCAGTATTGAAGACGCAGGCCGTGTCGGCAAATTTGCCTATGTCTCAACGCCGCACCCGAATGTCATTGTCGCTGTCGGCGCGACGGATGATTCAGCAGAACTCGGCCGTAAAATCGATCGTGCGATGACCAATATGGCGTCTGGCAATGGGCTTTATCAAAAGCGCCATGACCGCGCGCCATTTATCGGGCTCGGGGTGCGCACGGGGCAGCAGGATCGCGGCTGGGCGATGGATGCCACAATCGGCGCAGGACTGCTCAATACTTCAGACGCCGCGCGCCTGTCAGAGTGGACGGCGCCGGAGCCGTCGGCTGTCTACACAGCCGAAACGCGGGCCAATGTTCGGTTGCGCTATCGTTTCTAGGCCCGCCGCTGGTGCCGCAAATATGAAATCCGCTCTTTGCGCCAGCGCAGACTGGCATTAGGCGAAACTATGAGTTTCGATTTGAACAGTCTGCCAGAGCTGCGCGGCAAGATCATGCAGGGCACGCCTTTGGCTCCTTATACCTGGTTCCGCGTTGGCGGCGCAGCGGATGCGCTGTTTCTGCCAGCTGACCAAGACGATCTCGCGGATTTCCTGAAAGCATTGCCAGAAGACATCCCGGTGACAGTGCTTGGGGTCGGATCAAACACAATTGTTCGCGATGGTGGAATCGAAGGCGTCGTCATCCGTTTGATGGGCGGATATTGGGGACGTGTGGAAATTGACGGCGACCGCGTCAGCGCCGGTGCCGGAGCCTTGGACTTGAACGTTGCCAAAGCTGCTGCGAAAGCCGGTATTGGCGGTTTGTCATTCCTGTCCGGTATACCAGGATCGATTGGCGGCGCCGTGCGCACCAATGCCGGATGCTATGGCCAGGAACTCAGCGATGTCGTCATTGCCGTTGAAGGTATTACAAGGGCAGGGGCGCCGATCACGCTGGCGCGAAAAGATATCGGCTTTTCGTATCGCCACACAGATTTCGCCGCCAATATCGTCGTTACCCGCTTGCATTTGAAGGGCGAAACGGGCGGCAGCCCTGACGCCTTGGCGGACGAGATCGCGGCGCATCAGACGCGGCGGGCGGAGACTCAGCCGATCAAGGACAAGACTGGCGGATCAACGTTTGCCAATCCGGATCCACCGGGAACGCCGGAGGCCCGGTCAAGCTGGAAGCTGATCGATGCGGCGGGCTGCCGCGGTCTCAGAGTTGGCGGCGCGATGGTCAGCGAAAAGCACTGCAACTTCCTGATCAATACAGGCGAGGCAAGTGCCGCGGATATTGAAGCCTTGGGCGAACTGGTGCGGGCACGTGTCCTGGCACATTCCGGTGTCGACTTGCGCTGGGAAATTCGCCGCATCGGACGCTTACAGAGCGCCTAGAAGCTGCCTTGCAAGCGCAGAGTGACAATGCTGCCAAAGTTGCGCTTACGGTCTTCAATGCGATTGATGACACCCGTTCGGTCAGGCGTGTAGGACAGCCGCGTCAGATTGTTGTCGGTATCCGTCAGATTGGCGAAAAAGGCCGTGCCCGTCAGTCCGAAAATATCCTTATGCTCGATAAACGCCCAAGCGAACCCTTGCGGTTCTTCGTAACTGACACGCGCGTCACGGCGGAATGTCGGGGCCTGTAGGAAAGTCTCATAATTGACCCCCCATGCCCAATCTGTGTTCGGGATATCGTGGCGGAAATTCAGCTCATAATAGTGAATTGTATTGCGGTTAAAGTCGCGCGTGACGCCCGTCAGAGGGTCATCCAGGAACGTGTCTTGAAGGAAGGTCTCATATTCGATCTGCGCCCCTTTCCAGCCAAAATTATCGAGCTTGAGCGTGCCTTCAATTTCGAGTGCAATGCGCGAGGCGGAGTCCAGATTGCCTGGGCCTTCGCCGTTGCCAATCGGCACGAGATCTACCAAATCCTCGATCTCATCGTAAAACACTTCTGCTGTGACAGCGCCCCAAGTGCCGAAATCGCGCTCGGCCTCAAGGGCAACCCGCCATCTCTGATCCGGGACAATATCGACATTGCCAGTCTGGTCGTCGCCTTGGTTCAAGTCGACATTTGAGACAAAATCGAAGAAGTTGAGCTGACCCACTTGGCGCGAGACTGACAAGTTCAGATTGGTCTTGTCATCAACCGTCCAGGCCAGCGATGCAGAACCCTTAGGGCGCGTAAAAGTACGGGTCTGGCCATTGACGCCATCTGACATGATTTCGGACTGCTCTGCGCCCAGCGACAGTTGCAAGCGCAAATCTTTGTTCAGCTGACGACCATGCGTGATGAAGGCTTCGGCGCGTTGCTCTTCGACGCGGATGCCTTCACCACCAATGTCTACGGGCGAAACGGATTCCAGCGTATCGCCCCGAAAAAGAGCCGCTTCGCTGTCTAAAGTGTTGAGCGCGCCTTCGATCGAAAATTGCCAGTCGGAATTATTCGCGCCGGACAAATTATACTCGCCGCGAAGGATGCTTTCGCTTTCGTCCACGACGCGGTCAAAGATCTGATTTCTCACATCCGTGCCATCGAGGTTCGCACCAAAGAATTTCGCGCGGGTTGGGCTATGTTCGTTGCGTTGCAGGCCAATAAACTTCATGCGACCCGGGCCAGCGCCGAGTTCGTAATCGCCGCTAATTTCGCTATTCCACTCATTCTCTTTAAACAGAAACACGGTTTGACGCAGCAGGGTTCCGTCTGGGGAGAAAACTGAGCTGGTCTCGCGCTCATCTGGTTCCCATAGATTATATTCGGCGTTGAGATTGGCGATATGGCCATTGTTTGGTGTCCAGTTGAGGCTGCCATTCACGCTGACGCCATCGGCGACAAAGGTGCCTTCTTCTTCGCGATATTCGAGCAGGTTTCGCGCGCCATCAAAGACGTTTTCGCGCCCTGCAGCAGCGCCGCGACCCGGCTCGGCTTCGACCCCGAGCGTCCAGCCTAGCGTTCCGCTGCGGCCGTTCACCGAAACTTCGAACCATTCCATTGCCGGCGGCAAGTTTTCACGGAAACGCTGCCGGTAAGTCCAGGTGCCGGACAAGCCATTGGCTTTGGCTGTGATGTTCGCAACTTGGCCGCTGAGGCCTGGAATATCCAGACTGGAGCCTTCAACAAGTTCGATTTTCTCGACATTCGCCGCGGGAATGCGCGAAAGGGCATCGCGGGCGCTGGTCGACTTAGATGAAATGCGCTGACCATTGATCAGCACGTTTTCCTGAGCCTGGCCAAAGCCGCGCTGTCCGTCGCTGCCGGATATGCTGAAGCCTGGAATTTGCGAAACCATATCGAGCGCCGTGCGCGGTGCGAATTGCTCAAAATCCGCAATTGTGAAGGTTCTGGTATCCTCGCTGGGCGCCGCCGACTCTTGTGCATATAGGGGGAGAGGGAAGCCGACGAGCAGCCCAGCGAGGAAAGTGTATTTCATTTATTTGACCCCTGTCGAAACAAAATCCGCTAGACGGCGTGTTACATATGTAACGGATAGCTACAACCCCCTCAAGGGAATTATTTTCCGTGAATTTTTGGAGAGGCAGGCACGACGTTCCCAGCATCGCTACAGTTGTAAAGCTTTTTGGCTGAAATAAGGCGATTCCGCCACAATTTTGCTCTTCCGGTGCAGGCGATCGTGGCCTTCTCGACACGGACCGCGGAGATTGCTGACTTTTCATGCCGCCAATGCGCCGCCCTTAAGAGAGTTTTACGACTTTACTGCAAAATTGCATTCAGTGGAGCGCGCCGCGTGGTGACTGCCGATCTGTTTGATGGTGTTTGAAACGCTGCCGATAGTGCAGCGAATATGCGCATCGAACGCTACGGCTTGTCGAGTTCGACGTGATCCAGATGTGATGGTGACCAGATTCAAGGACGAGACATGCCCCGGGCAAAAGGCAAAAAGTCAGCCCCCGAACCAGATATTATTCTGGAGCGCACCCAAATTTCATCCGTCATTTTTGGACTGGTGATGGTTGTGGCGCTGATTGTGGCTGGCGCCGCCATGCTGGGCGGATCCCTGTCAGAGATTGGCAAACGCTGGGGCAGCGCCATGGACGGCGCGTCCCGATCCGTTGGGCTGTCCGTTGATACAGTTGAAATTATCGGCCTCGAGCATGTCCCGGCCATGGCCCGTCAGATTAAGACCGCTGCGATGATTGAGCCGGGCGAGAACATGTTCCGCGCTGACCCTCATCTTATCCGACGCCGTGTCGAAGACACACGATTGGTGACCAAAGTTCGCGTCTATCGTCTGTGGCCAGATACCGTGATGATCTATGCCCATGCGGCTGAGCCGACGGCGCTTTGGAATGACGGAGAAAAATGGGCGGTTGTCGACAGTCTGGGCCGATTGATGCCGAAAGCGCGCGCCACGGATCATATGGAGCTGACCAAAGCGATTGGCACTGGCGGTCCGGAAGCAGTGCCTGCGCTTGAGAAAGCCTTTTCGCTCGCGCCAGACTTGCGCGACGAAGTCGACCATGCGCGCCGCGTTGCCGGCCGGCGCTGGGACCTGGTGCTGAAATCAGGTGCGATCATGAAATTACCGACGGATGAGCGCCTCGCCGGCAGCATGCTGTTCTTTGCCGATGTTGAGCCAGTGGCCGAACTGACACGGCGACCCGTCAGCGTGATTGATTTGCGGGTTGGCGGCCGGGTCTTCCTGACCCCTAAACCTGCCCAGACCGAGGGAGCTGCCTGATGGCGACGAACGAACACCGACTGAAGCCGAGACAAGTTGGCAAAGCTGGAACCGTCGTTGCTGCGCTGGATATTGGCTGTTCGAAGATTGCCTGCCTGATTGGCCGTGTCGACCCGGGCAGCCGCGCCGGATTTGCCTTCATGGGCGGCGGTCGTCAGCAAAGCCGTGGTTTTACTGGCGGCGCGATTACAGATATTGAAGCGCTGGAGCGATCGATCCGCCTCGCAGTGGAAGACGCCGAGCGTGAAGCCGGCGAGCGCATTGACCGCGTCATCCTTGGCATTACAGGCCCAAAAGTCGACAGTCAGCTGGCGGACGCCGAAATTGAACTTGGACAACGCGAGATTAGCAGCCGTGACGTGCAAAAAGTATGGGCGGAGGCGCTCGGCAAAGTGGTGCCTAAAGAGCGTGAGCTTTTAGGCGCTTATCCAGTAATGTACGGTGTTGATGATCAGGATGATATCCGCGATCCAGTCGGAATGATTGGCGACCGGGTTCGAGTCCTGTTGAACGTCGTGACCGCGCCGAAATCGCTGGTCAAGAATCTCAAGGAATGCGTGATGCGCGCCCATCTGGGTGTGGAACGGATCGTTCCGTCTGCTTTGGCGAGCGGATCTGGAACTCTGATCGAAGACGAGATTGATAATGGCGCGGTCTGCATTGATTTTGGCGGCGGCGTCACGTCGGTGTCTGTCTTCCTGAATGGCGCCCCGGCTTGGCTCGACTTGGTGAAAGTCGGTGGATCGCGCGTCACGGGCGATATTGCGCAAGGCATCGGAACCACGTTCGCAGCGGCGGAACGCCTGAAAACACTACACGGGACAGCCGATAAGGACGGCCCGGGCATGGCTGAACGGATCGAAGCGCCGCGTCTTGGCGATGATGGCCGTCTGAAAGCCAGCAAGATGACCCGCGGCGAGCTGACCTCGATTATCGAGCCGCGAATCGAAGAATTGTTCGAAATGGTTCAGGCCCATCTGACGGCGAGCCCGTTGCGTCCGATCATGCCGAGACGGACCGTACTCACAGGCGGCGCAAGCCAATTGGCAGGGGTTCGCGAACTCGCTGCAAAGGTCCTGAAGCAGCCGGTAAGACTCGGACGACCGATTGATGCTGACATTTTAGGTGACAATTACGGTAATCCGGCCTTTTCCACAGCGGCGGGTCTGATAAGCTATGAACTCAGGGGTTTTGCTGACGCATCAAAGGTTGGGGGTGCAGCAGCGATAGCCGGAGCCGATTCCGGGCGTGGAATATTTACGAAGGTCTTAATCTGGATCCGCGAAAATTTTTGAGCGAGATGACAGTCATTTAAGAGTCTTTTAGGCCAAACAGGTCATTCTACGCTCAGACTCAGTGTACAGCGCTATGAAATCTAGAGACCGGGATCAAGGCATGACAAACGAACTCAAACCACGAATAGTCGTTATTGGCGTTGGTGGTGCTGGTGGTAACGCCGTCGACAATATGATCGAGGCCAACCTTCAAGGCGTAGAGTTCGTCGTCGCCAATACCGATGCGCAAGCGATGCGCCGGTCGAAGACTGAACACCGAATTCAACTTGGTTTGGAAACCACCGCAGGCCTCGGCGCCGGGGCGCGCCCTGAAGTCGGCGAAGCCTCAGCTGAAGAATCGATGCCGGAAATCCTCGAAGCGCTGGAAGGCGTACACATGGTTTTTGTCGCGGCCGGAATGGGCGGCGGCACAGGCACAGGCGCTGCGCCAGTGATCGCCAAAGCTGCCCACGATAAAGGCATCCTGACGATTGGCGTTGTGACCAAGCCGTTCGGATTTGAAGGTTCGCATCGTATGGCGACGGCCGAGAGCGGCTTGGAGCGGATGAATGATGTTGTCGACACGCTGATTGTCGTGCCGAACCAAAACCTGTTCCGCATCGCCAATGAGCGCACGACATTTGCTGAAGCCTTCCGCATGGCCGATGATGTGCTCTATTCCGGTGTTCGCGGCATTACTGACCTGATGATCATGCCGGGTCTGATTAATCTCGATTTTGCTGATGTCCGTACCATCATGAAGGGCATGGGCACGGCAATGATGGGCATGGGCGAAGGCGAGGGCGAAGGCCGCGCGCTGGAAGCCGCGCGTTCGGCAATCGATAATCCGCTGCTCGACGATGTCTCGATGCGCGGCGCGCAAGGCGTGCTGATCAATATTACCGGCGGCTATGATATGACATTGTTCGAGCTCGATGAAGCTGCGAACGAAATCCGCCGTGAAGTTGATGATGATGCGAACATTATTCTCGGCTCGACGTTTGACCCGGAACTGGAAGGACGCATTCGCGTTTCTGTCGTCGCAGCCGGCGTTTCCGACGAGGAAGCGGCTGTCGCGTTCACCCCACCTGCTGCAGATATGACTGTGCCAGCACCAGATATTCCAGTCGTTGTCAGCCAGCCTGCAATGCCTGTCGCGCCTTTGGTGACACCGCCTGCGGCTGATATGGAGGCAGATGCCCGCCCCGATTTCCGCGGCCGTCCGCTTCCTGCCGCCCATCTTTCAAGCCAGCAAGGCAGCGATACAGTCAGCGCCGATGCTGCGTTTACGAAACCTGTTGCAGACAGTCCTGCAGGCTTCTCAAATCTCTTCGGATGGCGCCGTGAAGACGCGGTTGGGGACAATGATGCTGAAGAAGATCAACCAGCAATTGTTTCGACGCCTGAGGATCACCCAAAGCCAGCGCCTTTCGATGATGAAGACCTCGAAATCCCTGCCTTTTTGCGGCGGTCTGCGAACACCTAAACCTTAAACTTAAGTCATCTAAAGCTCCCGCACCCCCGGGGGCTTTGGCCTTTTTGGAACTTGCAACAAAGCGCAACAATGCTTGTGTTGAGATAACCCCCTCTGCAGGTGTTTATGCAGTTCTACAGGGAGAGTAGGCTTGGGACAGGTAGAGTATCAAACCACGCTAAACACGACTGTAATTTGCGCTGGTATCGGCGTTCATTCCGGTGCGCGTGCGCGAATGGTGATTAAACCAGCAGATGTGAATACCGGAATCCGGTTTCGTCGCACTGATCTGGGCATCGAATCCGACATTCTGGCGCGCGGCGATCAGGTCACAGAAGTGCAGCTTGGCACGACTCTGACCAATGATGATGGCGCGACAATTGCCACAGTTGAGCATTTTCTGGCGGCTTGCGCCGGCATGGGTCTGGACAATATTCTGGTCGAGATTGATGGGCCTGAAACGCCGATCATGGATGGCTCGTCTGCAGTGTTCTGCGAACTGTTCCACAATTCGGGCCTGAAACAGCAAACGGCTTTGCGTCGCCGAATTCGAATTCTCGATACAGTCGAAGTTCGCGACGGCGTAAAATGGGCGCGGCTTAGTCCATCACAGGATAATCTCCTCACTCTGAAAGCTAAAATCGAATTTGAGACCAAGGCGATCGGGACGCAGCAAATGGCAATGCGTCTGGTGCCAGGTCTGTTTGCCCGCGACATCGCGTTTGCCCGGACATTCGGATTTGCTCGCGACGTTGAAACGCTGAAAGCCATGGGCCTCGCCCGCGGCGGATCGCTCGATAATGCTGTGGTCATTGACGGTGATGAGATTGTGAATCCCGAAGGCTTGCGCAGCGATGATGAGTTTATCCGCCATAAGCTGCTCGATGCGGTTGGTGATTTGATGCTGGCAGGTGCCCCGATTGCGGGCCTCTATGAAGCACGCCAGCCGGGTCACGCGATGAATAATAAGCTTGTTCGCGCGCTGATGGATCAGCCGGAAACCTGGTGCTGGGAAACCGATGCAGATCTGCTTGAGCCAGCGCTCACGCACGCCACTCTATCGGCCTAGAGCCAGCTCGGCGCAGCCGTTTTTGACGTATCAATTTGACTGAGCTCTGGCTGCGGATGCCGCTCCAGAAGTTTTTCGATGATGATGTCGGCGATTCGGCCCGCTTCGCGCAAAGGTGGATAATCCCACGTCTCTAATCTGCCTTCAAAGCGCTTCGCGCAGCCGCGATCGATCAGGCTTTGATGCAAGCGGTCAAACTTTGCCGCGCCGCCTTTCAGTTTCGCGATGTGCAAAGGCAGACCGTGCCAGGCAACATCCGACAACATATTGGCGCTATCTTCAGTGACAATGGCCGCGTCGGAATAGAGCAGCCAGGCCAGATACGGGTTGGGTCCATCATGTTCATTGGCCCAGAAACTGCCACCAATTCGGTCGGCGAACTGACGCATTTCGGAGACAATGGCGACCGGAGTGCGGCGCGAACAGGTGATCCGCAAACGCCAGCCAGACGAGGCCAACCCCTCCATTTGCTGAATAAGCCGCGTCGCGGCCTCACGGGTAAATGAATGAGCCTTCGAATTCCCGCCGAGAATGACGACAGCGCTCTTGCCGCGTTCGTCCGCCAGGTCTGCAAACGCCTGACCGGTCTCTTCAATCGCGTCCTCGGAAAAATGGGTGGGTGAGCCCGTTGCGCGAACCACATTCAAACCAATCAATTCATCATGCTCTGGTACGACGACGAGATCGAACTTTTCCGGGTCGCATTTTGGGTCGAGGATCTGAACGGTCAGAGTCTTGTTCCCACTCCAACCCCTGACGGCGGCTGTATAAGGCGCGCTTCGCCGTCCAGCGGCGAGCCAGAGGCTCGGCCACGGGCTGCTCAACGCGGCGCGCTGGGCTTTTGGCAGGGCCAGACGCGGCGCTGGCCAATTCGCGCCGGGAAGCCATGTCCAGGGTGGTCGCGGGCTTAAGGTCAGTGGCTCCGCGCGGTGGCCGCGTCCGGCAATATGGCCGATCTGCAACCAGCGTCGTGTCTCTGAAAGTGCGGCCAAAATTGCCCGCACTTGCGCTGCATTTCCGGCGCGACCATCGCTGACCGCCCAGATTGATGGGCCAAGGGAAGAATCAGGCGCGTTCATGCTGAGAGCCGTGACAGAATTCGCGTGAGAGTTGAAGAAAAAAGGTCGACTAAATGAACTTCAAATCAGAAATTTCGTACACGCGTGCACCGCCGGGCGCAGCAACTTCGGCTTCATCGCCTTCGCCTTTGCCGATCAGAGCGCGCGCGATAGGCGACGTGTTCGAGACTTTGCCTTGCGCGATATCGGCTTCATCTTCACCAACAATCTGATATGTCGACTCTTCTTCCGTATCGACATCAATGATTGTTACGGTGGCGCCAAAGACAATTCGCTCGCCTTTGACTTTCTCCAGATCGATCACGTCAGCGCGGGACAGTTTGTCTTCCAACTCGATGATACGCCCTTCAATAAAGGACTGTTTGTCCTTCGCAGCATGATATTCAGCATTCTCGGACAAGTCGCCATGCTCGCGAGCTTCCGAGATAGCCTGGATAATCGTCGGACGTTCGACAGACTTCAGATTTTTCAATTCTGCATCGAGGGCGGCATAGCCCCCGGCGGTCATAGGAGTACGTTGCATGAATAAGTACCGTTCTTTGGTTTTTACGCCATCTTGATTGCAGACCCGAAGGTTCAACCAAAAATCAGGCCGGTCAAGTAGTCTATAATACGCGCTTTCGCAAGTTATGCTTTTTGCAAGGCGCGCACGGATAGTGGTTTTTCGCGTATTGCGCGAATTGCTTTCACGGCGGCGAGACAAGCAGAAAGCGTCGTGAAATATGGGATATTCTGGATCAAAGACGTGCGCCGGATCGATTTGGAGTCCTTGCGCGACTGGGCCCCTTCAGTGGTGTTCAGGACCAGGGCGATCTCTCCGTTCAGGATCTCGTCCTCAATGTTTGGCTTGCCTTCCAGAACTTTTTTGACCTGACGGGCTTCGATGCCGTGCTCGCCAAGGAATCTCGCGGTTCCGGACGTGGCGACGATGTCGAACCCCATTTCGATCAGGCCGCGCGCGGCGTCGAGTATTCCGGGCTTGTCATCCTCGCGCAGCGAGATGAAGGCCGTTCCGCGGGTTGGCAGGGTCACGCCAGCCCCAATCTGGGCTTTCAGGAAGGCCGTGCCGAAATCATCGTCCCAGCCCATGACTTCGCCGGTTGAGCGCATCTCAGGCCCGAGAATGGGATCGACATTGGCGAACCGGGCAAATGGGAAGACAGCTTCCTTGACGGCCACACGATTGGGTTCAGCATGACGCAAGTCGAAATCAGTCAGCGGTTTGCCGCCCATGATCTTGGCCGCAATGCTGGCAATCGGTGCGCCGACGGCTTTGGCGACGAAAGGCACAGTCCGACTGGCGCGTGGATTGGCCTCTAGGACGTAAATCTCGTCATCCTTGACCGCGTATTGGATATTGATCAGGCCGGTCACGTTCAGGGCCTTGGCCAGCGCGATCGTCTGCTCGCTGAGACGGCCAATAACACTCGGCGACAGCGTGTAAGGCGGCAGCGCGCAGGCACTGTCGCCCGAATGCACGCCAGCTTCCTCGATATGTTCCATAATCCCGGCGACATGGACATTGGTGCCATCGCATAAGGCGTCGACATCCACTTCAATTGCGTCTGACAGATAGCGATCGATGAAGAGCGACCCGTCGCCAGCAACCGACAGCGCATAGCCTGCATATTCGCGAATATCTTCATCTGTGTGGCAAATCCGCATGGCGGTGCCGGACAGCACGAAGGAGGGCCTGAGCATTACCGGATAGCCAAGCTTCTGGGCCTGCTCGAGCGTCTCTTCGACACTGCGGGCCGACGCCGAGGGCGGTTGCTGAATGCCAAGATTCGACAAAAGCGCTGACCATTGCTTCCGGTCTTCGGCGAGATCGATGCTGTCCGGGCTGGTGCCGAGAATGGGCACTCCAGCCTGGTTCAGCGGCTGCGCCAGTTTGAGCGGTGTCTGACCGCCAAACTGCACGATGACGCCGGCCAGCTCGCCATTGCTTTGCTCTTTATGGATGATCTCTGAGACATGCTCTTCGGTCAGGGGTTCGAAATAGAGCCGGTCAGACGTGTCATAATCAGTTGAAACCGTTTCCGGATTGCAATTCACCATCACGCTTTCAATGCCAATATCGTCCATCGCAAAGGCCGCATGGCAGCAGCAATAATCAAACTCGATGCCCTGACCGATCCGGTTTGGACCGCCGCCCAGAATGATCGCTTTCTTGCGGTCTGACGGATCTGCTTCGCAATCCGCGGACTCGGCGCCGTAAGCTGGGTGTTCATAAGTCGAATAAAGATAAGGCGTCTTAGCGGCAAATTCGGCAGCGCAAGTATCTATACGCTTATACACAGGTCGCACGCCAAGGGCGTGACGGGCACTTCGGACATCGGCTTCGCCAATTTCCAGGAGATCGGCGAGACGGGCGTCCGAAAAGCCCATGGCCTTTAAGTCAGTGAAACCGCGCTGTGTGGTTGGCAAGCCATCGCGGCGGACATTGTCTTCTACGGATACGATTTGAGCGATCTGTCGCAGGAACCACAAGTCGATACTGGTGACAGCGTGCACGTCCTCGACTGAGATCCCGGTCCGAAACGCCTGCGCGGCAATGCGCAAGCGATCTGGCGTCTGTTTGCTCAGTGCTTCGCGCAAGGCGCCTTCACCGCTAAATTCAATCTCGTTCAGACCATTCAGACCGGTCTCGAGAGAACAGAGGGCTTTCTGAAAGCTCTCCTGGAAGTTCCGGCCAATCGCCATCGCTTCGCCTACGGATTTCATGGCCGTGGTCAGCAGCGGCTCAGCGCCTTCAAACTTTTCAAACGCAAAGCGTGGGATCTTGGTCACGACATAATCAATCGTCGGTTCAAATGAGGCCGGTGTGACGCCTGTAATGTCATTGTCCAGCTCGTCCAGCGTGTAGCCGACGGCCAGTTTCGCAGCGATTTTGGCAATCGGGAATCCCGTGGCTTTCGAGGCCAATGCGGACGAGCGCGAAACACGCGGGTTCATCTCAATCACGACCAGACGGCCATCTTCAGGACTGACCGCGAATTGGACATTCGAACCACCGGTCTCGACGCCAATTTCGCGTAGCACCGCGAGCGAGGCATTGCGCATCACTTGGTATTCGCGGTCGGTCAGCGTTAGAGCTGGCGCGACTGTGATCGAGTCGCCAGTATGCACGCCCATAGGGTCGATATTCTCGATCGCGCAAATAATAATGGCGTTGTCCGCTGTGTCGCGAACCACTTCCATCTCGAACTCTTTCCAGCCGAGCAGGCTTTCATCGATGAGGATTTGAGCCACGGGAGAAGCAGCAATGCCGGATCGGCAGATCTCTTCATACTCAGCCCGGTTATAAGCGACCCCGCCGCCCGTGCCACCAAGCGTAAAAGCTGGACGAATGATTGCCGGCAAGCCAACTTGGTCGATCACCTCCAAGGCGCTCTTAAGCCCTGTGATCCGATCATAAGAGCCGTCTTCATTCTTAGGCGATGAGACGATTTCGGCTTTCGGATTTTCCAGACCAATCCGATCCATCGCCTCACGGAACAATTTGCGATCTTCGGCCATTTCAATCGCGTCAGCACGCGCGCCGATCATTTCCACACCGTGCTTAGAAAGAACCCCCGCCTGTTCAAGGGCGAGGGCACAATTCAAAGCGGTCTGTCCGCCCATTGTCGGGAGCAGGGCGTCGGGCTTTTCGATTTCAATGATCTTTTCGACAAAGTCCGGCGTGATCGGCTCGATATAAGTGGCATCAGCGAGGCCAGGGTCGGTCATGATGGTCGCCGGATTGGAATTGACCAGGATGACCCGGTAGCCTTCGCCCTTGAGGGCCTTGATGGCTTGAACCCCGGAATAGTCGAACTCACAGGCCTGCCCAATAATGATGGGGCCGGCACCGATAACAAGAATGGACTGAATATCGGTGCGTCTGGGCATCTGGATTTCCTTCTTGTCTCGCTGCTGAGGCAAACGGATGCGCTATAGCTGGGAGTCGGCATGAGGGGCAAGTGGAAATCGAAGGTCGACGGCAGAAAGCGGTGTTTTAGCGATGAAATGGACTCAATGAACCGTTGTCTTGGTGCCGCGGTCTAAATATCCAGGTGTGTCATGGGAGCCACGCCCTCAAGTTGAATTCAAAGTTGCCGCTACGTGCTGCTACCACAGCGGAAACGAGGACCTATGTTGATCGCTGGGAGACAGGCAAGGAGAAAGAAATGAATAAGTACCGCCTTCTTACAGGCAGCGCATTGTCGCTGGCTATGTTTGCGGTGGCCCTTCCCGGCCACGCACAAGATGCCGATCCGGCAGACGAGGCTGATGAGCTTCGTCAAAGTCAAATCGTTGTCACCGGGACACGTTCTGCAGACCGAACCGCGCTTGAAACCGCTGTTCCAGTTGACGTGTTCCCAATTGCGGAGCTGACTGAAACAGGTCGCACAGAGCTCAACCAGATTCTCGCGGCGACGGTTCCGTCGTTCAACTTTAACCAGACATCGATCAGTGACGGTTCGGATATTATTCGCCCCGCCACATTGCGCGGATTGGCGCCAGACCAGACTTTGGTTCTGGTCAACTCAAAACGCCGTCACTCGTCTTCGCTCGTGAACATTAACGGCACAGTTGGTCGTGGTTCGTCCGCAGTTGACTTGAACTCGATCCCAACCGCCGCCATTGGCAGCGTACAAGTCCTGCGCGATGGCGCATCGGCGCAGTACGGCTCCGATGCGATTGCCGGTGTGATCAACGTTCTGCTGAAAGAAGAAAGCTCCGGTGGCGGCTTGAATGCTCGCTATGGCGCATTCGTGACTGACATTGACGGCCAAGGCCGCGATGCCGTTGACGGCGAAACGCTTCAGATCAGTGGTTGGAAAGGCTTCGCGCTTGGCGATTCCGGTTTCCTGACCCTGTCAGCAGAATATAAGGATCGTAATCCTTCGAACCGCGCCGGACTGGACCCACGCCCTCAGTACATCACGCCGGGCGGCGTTTCTGATCCACGTGAAACTACGTTCAATCGCCTCAACCACAATTGGGGTAATGGGAACGCAGAAGACTTCACAGTCTTCGCAAATGCCGGTTATGGCCTGAGCAATGATTGGGAACTTTATGGCTGGGCCGGTTATCAAGACCGCCAAGCTGAAAGTACGGGTTTCTATCGTCGTTCAAGCGATTCTGCACCGAGCCCACTGGGCACACGCAGCTCGCCCCGTAACCTGACAGAAATCTATCCGGACGGCTTCCTGCCAACCATCGTTGGTGACGTCACGGATATCAGTGCTGGCGGTGGTATCCGCGGCGCAATCGGCGGCTGGGACACTGATTTCAGTGTCGTTTATGGGTCGAACGAACTGGACTATTCTGTCGTCAACACATTGAATGCGTCGCTTGGGCCGACAAGTCAGACTGAGTTTGACGCCGGTGCGCTTGAGTATAATCAAGTTGTGATCAACGCCAACGCCACGCAGACGTTCGATAATCTGCTTCCGGGTGAAACGACTCTGTCTTTCGGCGTCGAGTTCCGTGATGAAGGTTTTGAAATCACCGCGGGTGAGCCGAATTCCTACATCCAGGGTGGTTATCGCGGCATTCCAGGCGTGAACTATGAGCCTGTCATCGGGGACAATGTCCCTGTCGGGTTCGACATCAATAATCCTGCAACATTCCCAGATCCATTTGATGCGAATTTCGGCGTCGGGTTCGGCGGTGCTAGCCAGGTGTTTGGTGGCTTCACCCCTCAGTCCGCAGTTGATGCAGGCCGAGACAATATCGGCGTCTATGCCGACGCAGAGTGGGAACCAAATAGCCAAACGCTGATTTCAGCCGCGGTCCGGTTCGAAGACTATTCTGACTTCGGTGATACCTTTACTGGCAAAGTGACGGGTCGTTATGACTTTACCGATGCGTTTGCTGTTCGCGGTGCGATTGCGACGGGTTTCCGTGCGCCGTCCCTGCAGCAGCAATTCTTCACAGCAACATCGACCAATTTCATCGATGGTGTGCCGTTTGAGATCGGGACCTTCCCGGCTGAATCTGCCGCTGCTGTATCTTTGGGCGCTCAGCCGCTCGATGCAGAAGAATCAACCAGCTTCTCGGCCGGTGTGGTGATCACGCCGCAAGAGAATTTCTTCGTCACAATTGATGCTTACAGCATCGATATTGAAGATCAGATCTTCCTGTCAGAGAACCTTGGCGGTGCCGAAGTTGATGCCGTGCTGGCTACGGCTGGCGTGACCGGCGTTGGTCGACTGCGTTTCTTCCAGAACGGTATTGAAACCGAAACACGCGGCGTTGATATCGTTGCGCGTTATGACTGGGATCTGGGTGAGCTCGGTGAGCTCGGCCTGTCTGGTGCGTTCAACTTCTCTGAAGTCGAAGTCACCAATGTCCCCGTCAATACAGTCTTGCCTGATCTGACATTCTTCAGCCGGGACAACCGTCTGACATTTGAAGAAAGCGCGCCAGAAACAAAGCTCATTCTGTCTGCTGATTATCAGTGGAAAGATGCGATGTTTAATGCCCGCGCCACGCGCTACGGCGAAGTGGTGGATCCATCCAACAATCCAGCGAATGATTACACGCTGGAAGCGGCCTGGATCCTGGATGCGTCTGTAGATGTTGAAATGACTGAAAGAGTGACAATCGGCCTGGGTGTCGACAATGTCCTGGATCAGTATCCAACCGAAACGCCAGTTGGACAGGACTTTAATGGGATCTTCCCATTCTCGGCCCGTTCGCCATTCGGCTTTGCTGGTCGGTTCGTTTACGCGCGTGCGTCAGTGAACTTCTAGGCCCTAAGACCGTACCTAAACAAGCGCCGCCCTTCTTCACGAAGGGCGGCGTTTTCTATTCTCGAGAATAAAAATTTCGTGTCAGAGACCGAGGACGCGTTTCGCGATAATATTCTTCTGGATCTCATTGGTGCCGCCATAGATGCTCTGTGCGCGGGCCCCGAAATAAGTCGAGACACCCGGCGCTGCATCAACGGTATGACCCGCCCAGTCCGGGCTGACGCTGTCTTCGAACTTGCGCTGGCCGTGCGCTGCAGCGACGTCGAGGTATAGCGTAGTGATCTGCTGCGCGGTTTCAGTCGCAAGGATCTTGATGATTGACGCTTCCTTGCCAGGACTGCCGCCATCTTTGACCGCGGATAAGACGCGCAGCACGGTCATTTCGAGGCCATCAACGGCAATATCAGCGTCCGTCAGCTTGCGGGCAAAGGCGTCATCATCAATCAGTTTACTATTACCGCCTGTCGGCTCAGCCGTGGCCAAAGCGCGGATATGGCGCAGCTGTTTGCGCTTGCCGCCGATGCGGGCATAGGACGTGCGTTCAAAGCCGAGCAGATATTGCGAATAGGTCCAGCCTTTGCCTTCCTCGCCGATCAAGTAATCCGCCGGGACGCGTACATCCTCAAAGACCACCATGTTCAGGACATGCTTGCCATCAATCGTGATGATTGGATTGAGCTGCACGCCGGGCCGGTCCATTTCACAGCAGATGAAACTGATGCCGAGTTGCTTTTTTTCTTCCTTCGACGTCCGCGCCAGTAGGAAGATCCAGTCGGCATGCTGCGCCGCGCTGGTCCAGATCTTGGTGCCATTGAGGACGTATTCATCACCCTCGCGCTTAGCTGAGAATTGCAGTGAGGCGAGGTCTGAGCCGCTATCCGGTTCGCTATAGCCTTGGGCCCAGCCAACGGATCCATCGCGTGTGCCGGGCAGCCATTTGTCTTTCTGTGCCTGCGATCCAAACGTATACAGGATTGGGCCGACATAGATCACCCCCATGGGTGTCACGGTCGGTACGCCGGCGCGCTCTAGTTCTTCGTCAAAAACATATTGCTCTTCGAGGCTCCAGCCAGGGCCGCCATACTCTTCTGGCCAGGCACTGGCGAGCCAACCTTTTGCGCCAAGCGCCATTTCTGATTTGCGCACTTCTGCAGTCGTCAGACTGGCGCCTGTTGCGACTTTGGCGCGGATGTCCTGCGGATACTCGGTTTCGAAAAAGGCGCGTATCTCAGCGCGAAACGGCTCAAGGGCGGGGTTTGATGATAGGTCCATGTGGAGAAGTGTACCGCGCCGCCGCGCGATGAGAAGGGGTGCCCGCGGGGGAATTTGTCGATTAGGACAACATCTCGCTGAAAAGCGCTTCGGGATTCTGGAACATCCAGTTGCGCCCGGGATGGTCGATTTGCCTGAACTCCACACCAAGACGTTCTGCATCGGCTTTCGATTCTTCGATGCCAATCCCATGTTGCTGAGCGCCGTTCAGAACCACGACTGATCCGGCTCGGGATAGCAATTCGTCGAGGTCCGGGTTTGGCAGAAAGGCGGATTGAATATCGAGACGGGCATTGGTGCGATCCGACTTGGCGATATAGTCCGCCATCGCTGAGAAGGCGTCGGAATTGGCCTCGACATATTTGAGGTCACTGCTTTGGCTGCGGTACAGCATCCGATAGAACCGTTTGCCACCAAACGTGCGGATCATCGAGGTCAGAGTGCTTACGCCAAAAGCGAAACTCGAGGCAGAGTTCAGCGCCATGCGTAACAGGCCGCGGATCCAGTTCGGTTGAATGCCTTTCAGCTTGTCGCTGACATTCAGGCCGTAATTGACCAGCAAGGTTTGACCAATTCTGGCGTTGCGATCCTGAACCATAAGCGTCAAAGGCGCAGCCATGGAGAGACCGACCAGCGTGACATCTTCGAGGCGCAAGACCCGAATAAACTCGGCCATCAGATTTGCCGCCTCTTGCAGTGTCGGTGCCGCCGTTGTGTCGCCAAAGCCAGGCCGGATCGGAAAGATCAGGTTGAGGTGGCGCGCCCGCGCTGCTTCGATCATGCGCCGGGACGGCATATATCCATATTCAGTGGAATGAAGGACGATGACCGGATGTCCGCTGGACGAGCCATAGCGGCGATATTCGACAGAGGTGTTCGGCGTTTCCAGCGCTATACGGCGCGCGGTATTCTCGTCTTCGCTTGAGTTTCGCGGCTCTGGCGGCGTCCGCAGTTTCAAGGCATTTGAAATTTCGATCGTTGTGGAAACGGCCTCAACCAGGCTGTGACAATCCAGTTTCTGGATCAGCCGCGAGACATGCGTGCGCACAGTGTTCAACTTGCCGCCCCGGATCTCGGCGATCTGTTCGAGTGAGTGACGCCGCAGGACGAGTTCTAGGATCTCGACCTCGCTTTGCGTCAGGGCGAAATTAGTCGTCAGATGAGCCCGAACTTCGCGGCTCAGTCTGGACAAAACGGCATAAGCAATGAAGCCATTTTCCTGGCCCTCGCGGAGAACCGGACAGACTTTCACTTGTCGCTTGATGTTAAATCGATCCGGGATCTCTACCAGAAAGGCTTGAGCCTCTGTATGGGCGTTCCTGGCTTCAGCGAATCTGGTGGACAGGCTGTCACCTTCGATCACGTCGAGAAGGTCAGATAGCGGCTTCGGTATTTTGACGACGACTCCATCCGAGTTCACGCTAAACACATCCTCCGGGCGAATGTCGCTTTCGGGATCAATTGCGCGGTCAAGTGTGGCTTTCGGGCCCGGGTGGGACAGCAGCGAAAGCACCGACACGAAGTCCGGCATGCTGGTCGCGTCGTCGGACAGCCGCGACCAGTCGAGGCAGGCCTGGG
>Ga0316204_10005090_pt1 | contig 22363 bp, 25 predicted proteins | sample 6monrhotite_MG_2_FD_205661 | JGI IMG/M metagenome (GOLD analysis project Ga0316204, IMG submission 205661) | Microbial mat bacterial communities from mineral coupon in-situ incubated in ocean water Damariscotta River, Maine, United States -... | ecosystem: Environmental > Aquatic > Marine >... | reverse complement strand
GGCGGATAGGGGCGGTGCATCGCTGTTGCGGGCCAACAAAGGTTCGCTGTCTTTGTGGCTTGTGCGGGTCGGGGCGGTTTCCTCCAGCTCTGCCGCAGGGCCTGTCGAAGGCGGGCCCGGTCGGGTGAGCGACTGCGCCGGATCGGATGCTTTCGGTGGCTGAGGCGGCGTGGCCCTGCCCGGCACGAAAGGTACGCGTTCGGCACCTGACGCAAGAGTCGGGCCGGGCGTTGGCGCAGGGGGAGCCGCGATAGATTGTGCAACAGGAACCACCGGGCGCTGGGGGGGCGTATTTTGAGGCGGCGCGGGAGGGGGTGGAACCGGCACCGCGCCCTGGCGGTCGGAGTTGGGGGCAGGCAACGGTTGCTCTGGCGCGCTCGGGCTGGCGCGGGTTGTGGTTGATGGCGCTTCAGGGGCCACAATCTGGCGGGTCGCGGGCCGGGGAACCTGAGACTCGAGCGGCACACCAGGAGGCGCGGGGTTCGCGGGGACTGTTCCAGGAGCAGCGCCGTTGCCAACCGGGGCAGCGGAAAGCGGAGATCTGCCGGAATCGACGAGGCTTTGGGGGGCCTTGGCACCGTCGGGCCGCGCGCCATCAGGCCCGCCGGGAACTTGCCCCTGCGCTATGATCCGTGTGGCTGCGTTGGTCGGCAGGCCGTCCAAATCGGACGTCGCCACCCTAATGTCCCCAGGCGATGTAGCCAGCGGCGCCGCCAATGCGTCCGTTGCGGTTACGGCTGCCGGCTTTGACACGATCCCTGCGTCGGGTCGGGCAATAGCCATGAAATCGGGCGCAGCTGCTTTTTGTGGTGTCGCAGTCCCGGCCAAATTCGATGATGGCGTTTTCGGCGGCGTAGGCGCACCAGCGATGGCAGGAGAGTTCTCGGCGCGAATATTAGGTTGCGGTTGCTCTTGCGACATTGCGGGGGGCGGGTCGAAACGCGTGGCCGCAGCAGTAACAACGGGTTGAGGCGTTGAAGCCGGGGCCGATCGCGGCGACCCGAATTCTGATGAGGCGCGCGGAACCGCAGCGAATTGCGCGGTTTCCACCGGCGACGATGCCACTGTCTTGTCCGTGCCATCTGCGCCTTGCCCGGGCTGGGGTGGCGGAGACACAGCCGCGTTCTCGGTGCCTTGCAAGGGTATGATGGTTGCCACCGGCTCCATTTCGGGGTCTGACAAGACAGACTGGCGCAATGACTGTAAGGACGGGGCCGCTAGGACGGGCGCGTCGGATGGCATGGCCCCGAGCCGGATTTGGGCGCTTTGCCAGGGGGGCATTGCGGGCAATGCGGTGGGATCCGGTCCGGTCGCGCCAGACATCCAAGCCAATGGCGACAGGTCTAATTCGGGTGCCGGGATGGGGGCCGCCGTCAGGTGACTGCTGGAAAATTCAACTTCCTTCGCCACCGGGGCGCTGCTTGAAGAGATGCTGGCGCTGCCCGCAACATTCGGCGATTGCGGCAGATCTGCTGCAGGGCCGGACAGAAGAAGCGACAGAAATCCCGCATCGGATGCGGGCGGCTGGGCTCTTGTCGCGGCATCCGATCCTTGCGGGATCGAGATCGGAATAAGGGGGCTTGCGCCGGGGGCCATATGCTCAAACGTCCAGAGTTCTTCCAGAATGAGCCGTAGATTTACCCAAAGAGCTTACCAATTCTTTACCACCGACCGCGATAATCAGCGCAATTGAGGAGATTTCCGATGACCGATCTGGCCGTGCAGCCCCAGACCACATCGCAGGTCACGCCCGAACGGCGGGAACAATTGCGCGAGGTCGCGCGCGATCTTGAGGCGTCGTTTCTGGCTGAAATGCTGCGCTATGCCGGGTCGGCGCAAGCCCGCACAAGTTTTGGCGGCGGCGCGGGCGAGGAACAGTTCACCTCCTTTCTGCGCACTGAACAGGCCCGTGCGATGGCCGAAGGCGGCGGTATCGGGTTGGCCGAATCGCTGTTCAATGCCCTTGTCGCGCGCGATGGGGGCGGGCAATGACCCTGCTTGCCCGTGATCCGTTGACGGCGCTTGAGGCGGCTCTGGAGCGGCAGCGTGCAAGCATCCTGAGCGGCGCATTTGACAGCCTGGCTGAGATTGAGGCCGCGATTCAGGCCGCTATGGCGGCGTTGCGCAGTTTTCCGATGGGCCGGGCGAACATGCACCGTCTGTCGGCGATCAAGGCGCAGGCGGCGCATCAGGGGCGGCTGTTGCAGGCGGCGCTGAGGGGGGTGCAGGATGCCCGCGGCGCGCGGCAGACCGGCCGGGCCTTTACCAGCTATGACAGTACGGGACGTGCCGGGCAGATCGGCACGCCGCGGCCACGGTTCGAGCGGCGCAGCTAGACTTGCCCTACGACCGGGTTTGAGGCGACGAAAATTCCACTAAAATCCAGCGGAAAAACCATTTTTGCTTAGGGGCTTGTTAGAGCTTTCTGGCGAGAGTTGCCGGGCACCTGAGCAAGGTGGCGTAACGGGGCCCGCAAGGCACGTTGCAGACGTCAGAAGGACGTTTCGGGTGAACCTGCGAAAGCCGGTTTGATCAGGGCGCGGAACCAAGCGCCAGGCAACTTGAAGGAAGGGCACACCATGTCCAGTATTCTGACCAACACCAGTGCAATGGTTGCGCTGCAAACATTGAAAAGCGTCAATGCCGACCTCACCAAGACGCAAAGCGAAATCTCAACCGGTAAAACGGTTGCGACGGCCAAGGACAATTCGGCCGTCTGGGCGATTTCGAAGGTGATGGAATCCGATGTGAAGGGCTTCAAGGGCATCTCTGAAAGCTTGTCGCTCGGTGAATCCACGGTTGCGGTGGCGCGTAACGCGTCCGAAACCGTGACCGACCTCTTGACCGAGATCAAAGGCAAGGTGGTCGCCGCACAGGAAGAAAACGTTGATCGTGCCAAGATCCAGACCGATATCGTCGCCCTGCGCGATCAGATCAATTCGGTGGTGAATGCAGCGCAGTTCAACGGCCTGAACCTTGTGAAGGGTTCGGATGACGTAAATGTCCTGTCGTCGCTTGACCGGGCAGAAAACGGGTCTGTCACCGCCAGCAACATCTCAATCGCGCGCCAGGATCTGACGTCGCAGGCCGGCACTTACGGCACCGGAGCGTCCCTGGCCACCAATATCACGGCGGGGGCAGCGAACGTCGACAGCACGGGCGGGGCCAATTCGGTTGCACTGACCTATGCCAATACGTCGGGCGCTGATGCGCTTGAACTGACGGTTGGCGGATCGACCGTCACTGTGGCCTTCGACACCGATGCCGCGACAATGATCGACAATGCCGAGGCGCAGATCAACGCACTTGGCCTGTCTGGTATTTCGGCATCCTCGAACGGCTCCGGCGTGCTGACGCTCAGCAACACCAATTCATTCGAAGAATTCAATGTTGCCTGGAACCCGGGCGGCACCGATACGATCGCGATGGCCAATGCCGGAACCGGCGATAGCGCCGCTGCGGCAACCGGTTCGGCCAATACCGCGCTGACCTATCGTGCCGAAGAAGTTGCCCTGTCTACCCAGGCGACCGTGAATGAGGGTGACAGCTACCGCATCAGCGTGAACGGAAATGAATTTGACTATGTCGCAGGCCAGGGCGAAACGATGGAGGATGTGGCACGCGGATTGAAAACGGCAGTGGATGCAGGCGGTGAAACGGGTGTTTCGACCCAGGTGAGCGGCAATGCAACCGATGGTTGGAACATTCTTGTCGATTATGACGGGACCGACACGACCGCAGGGGCCAACATGACACTGACAGCCAATGGCCAGGCCGGCGGCACGGCGTCCGGCGGGCTGTTCGGGCTCGACAATATCGATGTCACAAGTGATGCAGGCGCGGATTCGGCGCTCGATAACGTCGAGACTCTGATCCAGAACTCCATCGACGCCGCCGCCTCCTTTGGTTCGGCACAAGGCCGGATTGAAACCCAGACCAACTTCATCGACAGCCTCGTCGATTCGCTGAAGACGGGTATCGGGACATTGGTGGATACGAATATGGAGGAGGCTTCGGCCAAGCTCCAGGCGCTTCAGGTGCAACAACAGCTGGCCACCCAGTCGCTGTCGATCGCCAACCAGGCACCGCAGTCGATCCTTTCGCTCTTCCGGTAAGGGCAGGTTCCGGGCCGGGGCCGTTCACGCCCTGGCCCGGCTTCTCCGCCATCCGGCACTGACCCCCCTCGGAAGGATATTTCCCCGTGACCTCATCATTTCTCGCCAATTCGGCGTATAATTCTGTAAATTCCGCCGTCAAAACCGAACGTGGCACCGAACATGCCGCCTTTGAACGTGTGACGGCACAATTGTCGCGCGCCTCCGGCCCCGATGCCAGCATGATCGCGCGCGCCACCGCCCTGCATGACAATCGAAGGCTCTGGACGCTGATGGCCGCCAATGTGGCGGATGCCAAAAATGCCCTGCCACAATCCCTGCGTGCACAGATTTTCTATCTGGCTGAATTTACCCTGCAACACAGCCGTAAGGCGCTGACAGCCGGGGCACCGATTGCGCCTCTGATCGATATCAACACCGCCGTGATGCGCGGTTTGCGAGGGGAGGCGTTGGCAGCATGAGTGGTCTTGTTCTGAAACTCAGCCCGAAAGAACGCGTGCTGATCAATGGTGCGGTAATTGAAAATGGCGACCGGCGGTCGCGGCTTTCGATCATGACACCCAATGCCAATATCCTGCGCCTGCGCGATGCCATCCACCCTGACGAAGTAACGACGCCGGTGCGCCGGGTCTGCTATATCGCGCAGCTGGTGCTTTCGGGTGACGCCGATGAGGAAGAAGCTCGGATGCAGCTTTTGCGCGGCATTGAGCAACTCAGCCAGGTCTTCACCGATCCCGACAGCCGCGGCCAGTTGGCGATTGCCACCGATCACATGGTCAACGGCAATGTCTATCAGGCGCTCAAGGCTCTGCGGGCGCTGTTGCCGCGCGAGGAAAGGCTGATCGCGGCGCGCCCGTCGTGACCTTTTCGCCCGTCATCCCGCTTGGCGGCTATTCCGGCTGGCAGTTTCTCAATCGCACGATCGAGGATCAAAGCCAGGCCATGGCCGCCATGCCGGCACAGGCGCGCGACATGGCCTATTTCCGCGAAAATATCGGCAAGGTCGAGAGCGCCGAGGCGCTGGTCAAGGATTACCGTCTTCTGCGCGTATCGCTGACGGCCTTTGGATTGCAGGATGATCTGCCTAACAAAGCCTTTATCCAGCGTATTCTGGATGATGGCACCGCCGATGATGATGCTCTGGCAAACCGGTTGGCTGATAAGCGATACCGCACGTTTTCGCAGGCATTCGGCTTTGGCACCGACCTGCCGCCCCTGTCCCGGTCGCCCGGGTTTGCCGCCAAAATCCTCGATAGGTTTCAGGACCGCAGCTTCGAGCAGGCCGTAGGTGAGGTGAACGGCGACATGCGGCTGGCGTTGAACGCGGCCCGCGAATTGCCGGAGATGGCGGTTGATGAGGGCAGCGAGTCCACCTTGTGGTTTCGTGTCATGGGCAACACGCCGCTGCGGTCCGTCCTGGAAACCGCCTTTGGCTTGCCAAGCTCGGTGGGGGGGCTGGATCTGGACCGGCAGTTGGAGATTTTTCAGGACCGCGCCGACAGCACTCTGGGATCGGATAGTATCACCCAGTTTTCCGACCCGGAGAAGGTCGATGATCTGATCCGCGTCTATCTGGCCCGGTCGCAGGTATCACAGTTTAACGCTGCAACCTCCTCGGCCTCGATCGCGCTGACCCTTTTGAGGGGCGGTTAACCGGCGGCGGCCAGCACGCTTTCGAGTGCCTCGAACCCCGCTTCGGGGGTGTCGCTATCAGCCGTAAGAAAGGCATCCAGCCCGGGCCAGACCTTGATGGCCGCGTCGATATTGGCATCCGACCCGCTGGTATAGAGCCCGGCCTGCAGCATCAGCTCAGCGCGGTCATAGGCTCCCAGATGGCGACGCGCCGTGGCGATCTTGAGGTTTTCCTCGGCAGAGGCGGCGCGCGGCAGGCTGCGCGAAACCGACCGCAACAAATCAATCGCCGGGAACCGGCCGCGTTCGGCGATTTCACGGCTCAACACCACATGCCCATCCAGAACGCCGCGCAGGGTGTCGGCCACCGGTTCCTCCATATCCGAGCCCGCAACCAGAACCGACAGGATGGCCGTGATGTCGCCCTGTTCCGCCGTTCCCGGCCCGGCGCGTTCGCAAAGCGACATGACCGCTTGTGCCATCGACGCCGGATACCCCCGCAAAGCGGCCGGTTCGCCCGAGGCGACGGCCACTTCCCGATGGGCCTGCGCAAACCGGGTGATACTGTCGGCCAGCAGCAGGACATGCGCGCCCTGATCGCGAAAATATTCCGCCACACTCATCATCGTCCAAGCCGCGCGCTGGCGCACAAGCGGCGACCGGTCGGATGTGGCGGCTATGACAACCGACCGCTTCAACCCCTCCTCACCCAGGGTTTCCTCAACGAAATCGCGCACCTCGCGGCCACGTTCCCCGATCAGACCGATCACGATCACATCAGCCGCCACGCCGCGCGCCAGGCGCGACAGAAGGTGCGATTTGCCAACACCGGAGCCCGCGAAAAGGCCAAGTCGCTGGCCCTGCACGACCGGCAATAACGTGTCGAACACGGCCAACCCCGTTGGCAGGCGCGCGCCCATGGCGCGGCGGCGCGTGGCGGGCGGTGGGGCGGGCTGCAAGGCACGCGGCGCGGGGCCGGGGAATAGGGGGCGTCCGTCAAGCGGCGCACCGTCGGGGTCGATCACCCGCCCGATCCAATGCCCCCCCGGCGCGATCATGCGCGGCCCCAGATGGCGCGCGTTATCACCCAGGCGCAGGCCTTCGACCTTGCCTTCGGGCAAAATCTGGGCCCGGCCTTCGATCATGCGCACAATCTCGGCCCGCATGCCGTTCGCGACCTCGACCGCATCGCCAAGCGCCGCGACCCGGTTCAGCCCCTCGATCCAGAGACTGTCGGCCTGAAGTTCAACCACTTGGCCGATGGAATGAACCGCGCGCATGGCCCCGATGCGGGACAGGAGCGGGTCAAAAAGGGGCTGTGGCATGGCTGTCTCCGTCACTCCGCGAATCCGTCACTTACGGTTTCTAAAGGAATCAGGGTTAAGCCTTGGTGTAGTCAGATCGAGGGAGAAGCCCCGATGTTCAATAATCTGGAAATTCTGGGGCTCGCCCAGGCCCGCGCCCAACATGCGGCGGCGCGGCAGGTGCAGGTTGCCACGAATATCGCCAATGCCGACACGCCCGGATACCGGGCGCGCGATGTCGCGCCTTTTGAACAGGTGTTCCGTGCCGGTGGCGGGGATGCCCGCGACCATATGAATATCAGAACAATTGATGCCGGCGGGCCGGAATCGCCCAACGGCAACACCGTCTCGCTTGAGGCGGAAATGGTCCGCTCGGTCGAGGCGCAGCGCGATCACGCACGCGCGTTGTCGGTGTATCGGTCCGCGATGAACGTGCTGCGCGCCGGCCTGGGACGATAGAAGGGATGCGGGATGAGTGATTTCAGCAGCGCCCTGTCGATTGCCGCCAGCGGTATGCGCAGCCAGACCACAAGGCTGACCCAGGTTTCGGAAAATATCGCCAATGCCGATACGCCCGGCTATCGCCGCAAGTTGACCGTTTTTCAGCCCGACCGGAGCGCGGAACCGGGCACCGTTACAACCGGCCCGGTTAGGCTGGACAGGACGGACCTGCCGCAGATTTTTGACCCGGCCCATCCGATGGCCAATGCGGATGGGTATTACAGCGGATCAAACGTCGATCTGATCGTGGAGATTGCGGACGCACGCCAGGCACAGCGCAGCTATGAGGCCAATCTGCGCGTCTTTGATCAGGTGCGGCAAATGTCGTCATCGTTGAACGATCTCTTGCGCCGGTAAGGAGGGACAGAAATGGATATCAGAGCCACACTCGCGGCCCAGAGCTATGGTCAGGCCAGGCAGGCCGAAAATATCGCGGCCCCGCAGGCCGATGCCGCCGCCAGCAACGCGTTTTCCGAGGCGATCCGCAATTTCACCGATACCGTGCAGCAGGGCGAAACCCTGGCCACGGCGGCGATGACGACGGGGGCCGATCCATACGCTCTGGTCACCGCGCTGGCGCAGACGGAACTTGCGGTCGAAACCGCCGTAACCGTGCGCGACAAGGTGGTCGAGGCCTATCAGGAAATACTGAGGATGCCAGTCTGATGGATGAGATGATCTTTTTTGACACGCTCCGGCAGGGGTTGTGGGTGGCGGTCAAGATATCGACTCCGATCCTTCTCGTGGCCCTGGTCGCGGGCCTTGCAGTGGGCCTTTTCCAGGCGCTGACATCAATTCAGGAATTGTCGCTTACCTTCGTGCCAAAACTGGCGGCGATCCTGATAGTTTTCTGGGCCTCAATGGGGTTCATGACACAATCGTTGATCTCTTATTTTACCGATCAGCTGATCCCGTTGATGGCGGGTCTGTGATGGACAATTCGCTGTTCACCACATTGACCCGGCAATCCGGCCTGATGCGCGAAATGCAGACCGTGGCCAATAACATCGCCAATCTCTCGACGACAGGTTTTCGCGCTGAAGGGGTGATATTCGCCGAATATGTCGCCGAGCTGGAGGGCGTGAATGGCGGCGGCTTGTCGATGGCGAACGCATCGGGGCGGCTGGTCCAGATGCGCCAGGGCGAACTTGATCCGACCGGGGGAAACTTTGATTTTGCCATTGAGGGCGACGGATTTTTCCTGCTGCAAACACCCGATGGCGACAATCTGACCCGCGCCGGTAGTTTCATGCCGGGTGCCACCGGCGAACTGGTGAACCCTGACGGATATATGTTGCTCGATGCCGGTGGCGCGCCGATTTTCGTGCCTCCCGACGCGCAGAGTATCAGCCTGGCCCGTGATGGCACGCTGTCTGCCGATGGCCGCCCGGTGGCGCTGTTGGGGCTGTGGCAACCGGTCGATCAGGGCGATCTGGCCCATCGTGACGGCGTTCGCTTTGCGGTCGCGGGCGAAATGGAGCCGGTTTTGGATGCCACGATCCTGCAAGGATTTCTGGAAAACTCCAATGTCGATCCGGTGAGCCAGATCGCGCGCATGATCGAAGTGCAGCGCGCCTATGAGATGGGTCAGGGGTTTTTAGAACGCGAAGATGAACGGGTGCGTGGATTCCTGCGCACCGTCGGTGCCCAAGTTTAACGAAAGGAGGCCTGCCATGCGCGCCTTGATGATCGCTGCAACGGGCATGAGCGCCCAACAGATGCGGGTGGAGGTGATCTCCAACAACCTCGCCAACATGAACACCACCGGCTACAACGCCCGCCGCGCCGATTTCGTCGATCTGCTCTATCAGCAGGAAACCCGGGCCGGAACGATCAGCGCCTCGGACGGTTCGGTCGTGCCCGCGGGCGTGCAGCTTGGCCTGGGCGTGCGGCCCGCGGCGGTGTCGATGAACGTGGCGCAAGGCAGTCTCAGCCAGACCGGCGGCGATCTGGACGTCGCCATCGAAGGGCGCGGCTATCTGGAGGTGACGCTGCCTTCAGGCCTGCCAGCCTATACCCGCGACGGCAGCCTGAACCGGACCGGCGATGGGTTGATTGTCACGTCGGAGGGGTTCGCCGTGGCCCCGGGTATCACCGTGCCCGACGACGCCCGCAATATCTCGATCAACGCCCAGGGCGAGGTTTTTGCCTATTTCAATGACCGGGTCGAGCCGGAGCAGCTTGGCCAGTTCTCGCTGGTGAACTTTTCCAATGACCGTGGGCTGGAGGCGATGGGATCAAACATGTTCATCGAAACCGCCGCCTCCGGCCCCGCCATTCTCGGCGATCCCGGTGAGGACGGGCTGGGCACGCTCAGGCAAGGCTATCTTGAGGATAGCTCGGTCGATGCCGTGCGTGAGATCACCGACCTGATCGAGGCACAGCGCGGCTATGAGCTGAACGCAAAAGTAATCACCGCAGCCGATCAGATGCTCGGTGCCACGACGCAGATCCGCTGAGATGCGGGTTCTGATTGCATTGTTTTTCTTGACCGCTCCGGCGCTGGCGGAAACGGTGGTTGCCAATGGCACCATCCGGTCGATGGCTTTGATCGGCCCCGCAGACGTGCGCCTGATCGAGGGCGATACGCCCGGTGCCGTGGCCGATCTGGCGGCCGCCATCGGGATGGAGGCGCGGGTCAATCTTTATCCCGGCCGCCCCATTCGTCCAGGCGACCTGCGTCCCCCCGCAGTTATTAACCGCAATGAAATCATCACGCTGCAATATTACGCCAACGGGCTTCTGATCGTGACCGAAGGCCGCGCGCTGGATCGTGCGGGCATCGGGGAACGGCTCAGGGTGCTCAACCTGGCGTCACGAACAACCATCACCGCAACGGTTCTGAACGCAGGGATCGCTGCTGTCGGCCCCACTCAATGATGAGGAATTCCATGAGATTTCATACCGTTCTTGCCACGGGTCTGATGGCCGTCGCGACAGTTCTGTCCGGGTGTGGGCGGATGGCCGATGTCGGTCGGCGCCCTGATTTCAATCCGGCCACCGATGGCAATGAATTTTTCGCAATGAATGTCACGCCGATGCCAGTTTCTCTTCAGGAGGATGAGCCCGGCGCGGCTTCCTCGCTTTGGTCGGGCGGGCGTCAGTCGCTGTTGGGTGATCGGCGCGCAGTGCAGCGCGGCGATATCCTGACCGTTGTGATCGAGATTGACGACAGTGCCGAAATCTCCAACGTCACCGATCGTTCGCGGTCAGGGTCCGAACAGATGGGCGTGTCCAATCTCTTTGGCATCCCGCAACGCATAGACCGGGGGCAGCCCGACGGGGCCGGCATGGGCAACGCGGTCGACCTCAGCTCTTCCGGGCAATCCGCCGGTCAGGGATCGGTGCGTCGCAATGAGGAACTCGCGCTGCGCATCGCGGCCACCGTCATCGATGTGTTGCCCAACGGCGTGATGCGGATCGAAGGGTCGCAGGAAGTGCGCGTCAATTTCGAACTGCGAGAGCTATTGGTGAGCGGCTATGTCCGCCCCGCCGATATCTCGCGACAAAATGAAATCACCTATGACAAAATTGCTTCTGCACGCATTTCCTATGGCGGGCGTGGGCAGATCAGCGATGTACAGCAACCGCGTTACGGACAGCAGGTTGCCGATATTCTTCTGCCATTCTGAGGCTCCGCCATGATGCGCATCCTGCTTCCCGTGCTGCTTTCACTTGTTGGCCTCGGTGCCGGTGTCGCTGCGGGCAAGATGCTGTCCGGCGCGGGCGGCTCCGCCGCCACCGCCGAGGAGGGGGGGGACACTGCCTACGGCAACCAGGAGGCAGGTGATCCGCAAGACTCTGAAGATGGCGATAGTGGAGGCAGCGGTGGCTATGGCGATGGGGACGATCCATCAAGCGCCTATGATTATGTTCGCCTCAACAACCAATTCATTGTGCCTATCATCCGTCATGGCAGTGTTCGGTCGCTGGTCGTCCTGTCGTTGACCGTCGAGGTCCTGAATGGCGAAAACGCCCTGGTCTATGAGCGTGAACCGCGACTGCGCGATGCCTTCCTGCGGGTTATGTTCAGCCATGCGAATGTCGGCGGCTTTGACGGCAGTTTCACCACTGTCGAAGCCATGGCCCCGTTACGCAGTGGCCTGCAAGAGGCGGCACGGCAGGTTCTGGGGGATATCGTGAATGATGTGCTGATCGTTGATATTGTCCGTCAGGACGCCTGATCCCCGAGCTTTGACAGTACCTGCCTGCGCCCTTCCTCGAACCGGGCAGAGTCTCTTGCCATTTCGGCTCCAACCCGGGCCCGGGCGGTTTCCGCCGACAGATCTTGCATCTTTTTGTCGAACCCTGTCATCCAGCGGGCCGTCTGTGCGGCGGTCGCGGGATCAAAAAGTCCTGGCTGCACCTTGGATTTCTTCTCAATGATATCAGAGCGCTGCGTTTCCAGCGCCTGCAAATGGCGCAACCGGGTCGCGGCGGCAGCTTTGGCGCGCGTGGATTTGATTTCGGCAATCTGTGTCAGCAGCGCCAAGCGCTTGGCATCAATGCGTTTCATGTCAGGCCCCCGGCGATCTTGCGCATCCGATCGGCAAAGCGGATTGCGGCGGCGACGGCGCGGTAGTGATCTTGCGCAATCCCCTGACCCACCTCGATTGTGGCAAACATCGCGCGCGCGGTGGGCGGGTCACTGAAGATGGGCACGCCAGCCTCGGCCGCCACTTCGCGTATACGCGCAGCGTTGTGGTCGACGCCCTTGGCCACACAAACGGGCACCTCGCCCTTGTCGCGGTCCCACTTCAGGGCGACGGCAAAATGCGTTGGGTTCACCACAACCACATCGGCATCGGGCACCTCCGTCAGCATCTTGTTCAGCGCGATGTTGATCCCCTTTTCGCGCCGCTGCTGTTTCATATGCGGGTCGCCTTCGCTTTTCTTGGTTTCGTCCACCATTTCCTGCCGGTCCATCCGGTGCTTGCGGTGATGCGCGCCGATCTGCCAGAAGTAATCAATCACGGCCAGCAGCGCCGACAGCAGGGTTACAGCGGTTAGAAATTCGAGGGTCAGACCCGCAAGCTCGCCGGTAATCTGTCCGGCCGAGGCATAGTTCATGCCCAGGATACGGTCGCTTCGGATCCACAGCATCCATGCCAGAAGCCCGCCATATATGATCAGTTTGGCCCCGGATTTTGCAAATTCAAACAGACCGTTACGACCGAACTTGTTCTTGGCATTGCCGAGCATCGAAATGCGCGACGCCTTGGGAATTACCTTTGACGGTGTAAACAGGATGGCGCGTTGCGCAAATAGCGACAGGATCAACAGCCCGCTTGGCACCGCCAGGACGATGCTCACCGGGATCGCCACGCTGATCAAAAAGGGGCCAGATACCGCCTGCCCCCCGGGGGACAGCATCAGTTGCGACATCTCGGGTGCTTGATCCAGCAGGACCGACAGGCTGTTACCAAGACTGGATCCGATATCAGAGCCAAACAGCCCAAAGACCAGAAGGAACCCGCCATAGGAGATGGCCGTATTCAATTCGGTCGAACGGACGATCTCGCCCTTTTTCCGGGCCTCTTCCAGCCGGGTGGGGGTCGGTTCATATGGTTTGTCGCCGGGGGGGGTATCCTCGCTCATGGCGGCATGCTCATGGGCGCGGCCAGGGTGGCCTGCATCATCTGCAACCAGGCCGACAGGATGAAGGGTGTTGACAGAAACAACAAAAATACGCCGCCAAAGGCGATCGCGGGGGCACCCACAAAGGCCACCGACAGCTGCGGCATGGCTCTGTTGATGACACCGAGCGCCACGTTGTAGAGCACCGCCGCGATCAGAAATGGAGCGGCCAGCGAAAAAGCCAGCCGAAAGGCAGCGGCCACGCGCGCGACACCCCAGGCCCCAAGGTCGCCAGCCAAAGGCAACTGGCCTGCTGGCAGAACGTCATAACTTGCAATCATCATCCGCGCGACAAAAATGTGAAACCCCGAGATCACCGCCAGCGTCATACCCGCGAGCATCAGGAAATTGGCCAATGCGGGCTGTGGGTCGGGGGCAGCACCGCCTGCGATCTGAGATAGCGATGTGGATTGCGCCGCCATCGAGCCCGCAATTTGCAGCGCATGCACCATCAGCCGGACCGAAATTCCAATCAGGAGGCCCGACAGGGTTTCGGTCAGGAAATACATGGCATTGAGTGTGGCCGCGCTGGTCGCTAGCTGCGGGGCCAACGCCGGTGTCAAAAGCGCCGTCATTGCCAAAGCCGCGCCCAGCCGGACGCGCGGTGGAATGAATTGCTCGGCCAGTGTGGGCAGGACCAGGAAGGCGGCCCCGACGCGCAAAAAAACAAGGATCGCCATCATCAGCCAGGCTTGCGACATGCCCAGGATCTCGGCCAGCGGCAGGGTCATGGCGTGGCCACGCCGACAAGCGCCGGTTTTGCCTCCAAGCCAATCTCCTCAAAGGAGAGGACCGGGTTGAGGATGCCGCGCGACAAAAGCACCGTGCGCAAAAAACGGCGGCGCAGCGACGAGGTGACAATCGCCGGATAGGTGCCGTTTTCACCGGCTTGCGCGACCTTGTCACCGACCGCCCGCGCCAGCGTGTTGAAGATCTCGGGCGGCAGCGCCACTTCGGGCTGCCCGGCTTCGCCATTCATCTGGTGCTCGGCAAAGATATCTTCCCATTGCCCGGCCAACTGCACCAGCGGCAGCGTGCCATCGTCGCGTTTCAGCTCGGATACCAGCTGAAAGCCAAGCCGCTGACGCACATGTTCGCAGATGAGGTTGGGCTGCTGCAGCGACGGACGCGCCTCGGCGATCGCCTCAAGGATGAGCGGCAGGTTTCGGATCGAGACCTGTTCCGACAGCAACAGCCGCAAAACGGAATGCAGTACATCCATTGGCACCTTGTCCGGGACAAGTTCGTTCAAAAGGCGGCGGTTGCCTTCGGAGCGGGTCGGGTCGGAAAGCTCAACAAAGGCATCGAGCTGTCGTTGCAGCGCCTTGAACGTCAGCAGCCGCGACAGGTTTTTCTTTAGCGTTTCCATCAGATGTGTCGCCAGAACTTCGCCCGGAGCGACAACGGTGACCCCGGTCAGGGCGGCCCTGTCGCGGTCCTGCGGCGCGATCCAACGCGCCGGCGCGCCATAGACCGGTTCGGAGACATCGCGCCCCGGCGGCAAAGCGCTTTCATCGCCGGATTTCAAGAGCAGCAGGCCGTCGATATCCAGCTCAGACCGGGCGTGTTCGACGCCTTGGATGCGAATGGAATAGGTGCCCGGCGGCAGGTCATCCCGGTCGGTCAGGCGAATCTCGGGCAGGATCATCCCAAAGCTGCGCGCTATGTGGTCGCGCATGTTGCGAATTCGAGCGTCAAGACCGCTGGCGGGATCGAGCGCCATGGACACCAAATCAGGTGCAAATTCGACATGGATATCGTCCAGTTCCAGGACATCGCCGATGCGTTCCGTGGTTTCGGGCGCTTCGGTTTCTACGCTCTCGGCGGTGGCCGCAGCCTCTTTGCGGATCGTCGCGGCGCGAAAATATGCGGCCGCTGCGAGGCCTCCGGCCCCCAGAACGAAGGGAAAAAAGGGCAGGCCGGGCACGACCGCGAACACCGCCATCAAGGCCGCAACGGTCGCCAGCGCCGTGGGATGCCGGCCAAGCTGCGTAAACAGCGCCACATCGGTCGCGCCCGAGGTGCCGCCGCGCGCCAGCAAAAGCGCCGATGCAATGGCGATGATGACGGCAGGAATTTGCGAGACCAGACCATCCCCGACGGTCAGAACCGAATAGGTTTCAAAGGCCTCTTTAAGCGGCATCCCATGGATCGCGGTGCCAAAAATCAACCCCATGACGAGGTTCAGAAGCGTGATCATCAGCCCCGCGACCGCATCGCCTTTGACAAATTTCGACGCTCCGTCCAGCGAACCGAAAAACGTCGTTTCGGCCTGTTCGCGTTCGCGCCGCGCCTTGGCCTCGGTATGGTCGATGGCTCCGGCCGACATGTCGCTGTCGATGGCCAACTGGCGCCCGGGCATGCCGTCGAGCGCGAACCGCGCGCCAACTTCGGCCATGCGGGCGGCCCCTTTGTTGATCACGATGAAATTCACGATCAAAAGCACACCGAAAACCACCAGCCCCATCACGACATTGCCGCCCATCACGAAATTGGCGAAGCCCTCGATCACGCCACCTGCGGCACCGGTGCCGGTATTGCCGTTGCCGATAATGAGCTTGGTGGAGGAGACGTTGAGCGACAGCCGCAGCATGAGCGAGGCCAGCAGCACGGTGGGGAAGGCCGAAAAATCCAGTGGGCGTTCGATGAAAAGCGTGACGGTGAAGATCAAAATGGCCAGCCCGAAAGACATGGCAAGACCGAGGTCCAACACCCAGGACGGCACCGGCAGGATCATCATCACGATGACCGACATCAACGCGAAGGCAAACAGGATCGTGGGCTGAAAAATATCCCGTATGCTCATATTGTCATGGCCTTTCTGACCATAGCCCGCTCTGCTGGGTGGTGCCGATTTCGAACTCGATCAAATAAGTTATAATTTCAGAGAGTTACCAATTTCTTAGCTGCCCGGAACAGAGGGCGACAGCAGCGCGGAAACCGCAGCGCGCATATCCCGGCTCCGGGTCAATAACGCACTGATCTCATTGGCGCTGCTGGCGGGCACGGGCGGGGCGACATCGGAAAGGGCTACGGGAGAATCAGCCTCGGACGCGGAAGCCAGGTCACGCGTGATCCGGTCGAAGGCGGCGTTCAGGATCTCCCGGTCCGGGGCGCGATCAGTGTCGCCAGCCAGGATGATGTCGCGTGTCAGATCGGGCAGGCCGCGTGTCAGGAAATAATTCGCGACCTGGCGTCGATAGGCCGGCGACGGGAATTGCCCGAACTGATCGAACTCTGGCGAAGACAGAAGGATCAAAAGCTGCGCCGTCTGGCCCTGATCCATCAGAATATCAATGACATCGGTAAAGATCGGCATGGCGGCCGAGGCATCGCTGCCCAAGGCCGCGTTCAGGCGTTGCATGATCGGATCCAGATTGCCGGCCAGCGCGTGGGCCAGCGCGGTGACATGAACCAGGCCATTGAGATCGGGCGGAGGGTTGGTTTCAAAAATCAACGCCTCGGCGGCCAGAAGATCGGCAGGTCGGGCGCGGCCCTCGGTGTCGATCTGGGCGCGCAGCCGGTGCGTCATGGCGGCGACGGCATTGACGCTGCTGACATGGGCGGGCGGTGCAGAGGAATTGGCGCGAAAGGCGGCGTTGTCGGGCGCGGCTTCGGCCAGATCCAGATCGAGAAGCGCCAGAGTCTCATGGCCAAGCCGACCGCCACGGTATAAGTTCGCCCTGATTTCAAGCGCGGCCGCGTCGTCGCCAAGAGTGACGAAATTGCGCGCCAGCATGGGACCAAAGAGGTCGCGCAAGGTGGCAGGCAAGGAGAAAAAATCGGCCAGGATACGGGCGCTGGTGTCGGTATCGGGGCGGTCCTGTCCGGGGCCGGTGAGGAACAGCCAGAATGTCATCGCCGCGTCGCACCCCCCACGTGCGTCGAAATCGCCAAGCCAGCCGTATGTTCCGTATTCGACATAGGTCGCCAACCCGGTTAAAAACGGTGGCGGTCGGTTCATCTGGTCCAGCCAAAAGGCGGCCTCGGCCCCGAACCCATAAAACAGATAGAACTCCGCCAACAGCTGCGCACGCTCTTGAACAAGCTGTCCGCGACCATCGTAGATCCCCAATCTGAGCGCGCCGATCCCATTGGCAAAGCTCATTCCGTCGGACCATTGCGAGGCGGGCCGGGAGGGCGGCGCAATGCATGAGGCGGCGGGCTGCGGTTGCAGCCGCCCGGGCCGGGTATTTGTCCGCAGGTCGAACGCATTAGCCATTTCAAGAGGTGGCGGGTTCGGAGCAGCAGGTGCACCGCGCGCAGGCATTTGCAGCGCTGTCTCAGCGGTCTCAAACGGGGCATCCGGCATGGTCGAGATCGGATCGCCCGCCTCAAAAGACATGCCGGGGGCCACATCCAGCAGGCCCGCTGCCGTGGCGCGGGCCAATTGCTCGGCCAGGGCATTGCCAGCATCGGTCACGTCGATCCCGGGCCCGGCAATATCGTTCGTCGCGGGGAAGGATGGAACCGGGGGGGGCGGGATCAGTGCAGGCAGGGCCGGAGGTGCCCGCGTGCCAGCAAAGAGCGGCAGACTGGCGGCGGGATCAGGCGGCAATGCGGCCAAAGGCTCGGACGTAGGTGGCGTGTCGGGCAAATAGGGTGTGTCGCTGATATCAATGACGGCCAGGTCGTCCTGAAAGCGTTCGATACTGACTGCGCAGGGGCAGGCGAGGTTCAGATACAGTCCATTCTCGGATCGGATCGCGGTCAGACGGGTGCGTCCGATCAGGTCAAAGACTTGCGAGACATCAAATTCGGGCGCGTCGGGGGTAAAGCGAATGACGACACCGGCCTCAACGCGGATGATCTGCCAGTCTCGCTCGGCCCCGATGCGCGCCACCAGCCGGGTAAAGCCGTCATGCTCACCCGATCGAACCGGCACGACCTGAGCTGCGGCAAGGCTGCCGATAAACGCAAGGCCGAGTGCCGCAATGCCAGCCAGCAGCCTCATGCCGCCGCCTGCCGCAGCCCTTTCAAGGCATCCTCAAGGTCGTTGAAGGAGGGGCGATTATGGCCCGGCGTGTTTTGGCGGCCAACTTCGATGCAGATATTTGTCGCGTGATTGTGCAGATTGGCGACCAACACCTCACGGATGAGGCCGTAGAAATTATGCTCCTCCTCGATCACGGTTTTGACGCGGGCCGCGAACGGGCCCACCAGCCCATAGGCCAGAAACACGCCCAGAAATGTCCCGACCAACGCGCCGCCAATGAGTTTGCCAAGAATTTCAGGCGGTTGATCAATCGATCCCATGGTCTTGATCACCCCCAGAACGGCGGCAACGATGCCGAGCGCGGGCAGGCCGTCAGCGATGGTTTGCAGCGCGTGCGACGAGTGCATCGCGTGGTGCAGATTGCCCTCAAGCCGTTTTTCCAGAACATCCTCGACCTGATGCGGATCATCAAAATTGAGCGAGGCCGAGCGGAGCGTGTCGCAAATCAGATCCACCGCTTCCCGATCGGCCAGGATCCTGGGATAGGTGCTGAAAATGGACGATTCGGCGGGTTTTTCGGTGTGCTCCTCCAGGGCGACCGCATTTTCGCGGCCGAGCCGGATCAATTCATAGAGCAGGCAGAGCAGATCACGGTAATCATCATGCTTCCATTTCGGGCCTTTAAAGACTTTGAGCACATCCTTGATCGTATGTTTCACGCCGGCGAAATCGTTCGACAGCATGAAGGCCCCCACCGCAGCCCCGCCGATCATCGTCATCTCGTAGGGCAGCGAATACAGAATGATCCCGAGCTTCCCGCCCGAGGCGAGATAACCGCCGAAAACCATTCCGAAAATCACGATTATGCCAAGAATGCCTACCATGGTTTACCTTCTACTCCGTCTCATCCGTCAGGGTTGTGCGTTGGGTGAAACAGCAGACGACATCGGAGCAGATGCGTTGCGCGTCGCCAGAAGAACCGAGATTGAATAGGCGATGGGTGGATCCAGTTCAGCCAGAACACCCGCAGCCGCCTCTGATTGCATGCGGCCCAGAAACCCGGCGGCAAAGCTGGGGTCCATCTGCGAAAACAGGGCCGCCGCATCGCTGGCATCCATCGTCTCATACATATCGGTCAGACGTTCGAGATCGGATTCCGCGGCAGTATCGGAAAGCGATAACAGCGCTTCCAGCCGGGCCTCGGTCTCCTCCAGAGCGACCAGTTGGCCAGCGACCATCGCCTCGGCCTCTTCGACCGCCCGCTCGCGCTCTGCGATCAACGCCTCGCGTTCATCCAGCGCCTCGGCGCGCCCGACAACGCGCGCCAGCGCCAGCTCCAGCGATTCCAGCGACATGCTTGGCACCATTTCCTGTGCCACCGCTGGCGTCTCGCGCGGCGTCTCGGAGGGATCTCCGGCGGCGGCGAAGGCAAAGTCGAGCGTGCCAATTCGCAAAACACCAGACGCCATGAAAAGCGTGAAAAAGGCTATCAACCCAATGCGTTGCCAGGGCCCGCGACGGCGTGTTCGGGTTCTCGGGTGTTGCATCGTTTTATCCCAGACCAGCGAGAAGCGATTTCGATTTCAGGAACAGCGGTATCGTCGCATCCGCACGGTCCCCGGTCGTTTGACGTCGCGATCCGAACATGATCGCAGGTTTTGCACCGGGTAAGGCCTCGGGCGCGGCCTCGTTCTGCCAGGCGGCGTCGGCATCGTCGTCGTCGGACATCAGATCCTCGAACACGTTCCAATTTGGCTCTGCATTTGTGTCCGCATTGGCGGTATCGGTATCGGTGGCGGGTGGCGGGGCCTCGCCAACATCGTGGCAGGCTGATATCATCAATTCCAATTCCTCCAGCAGCGTCCGCGCCTCGGTATTCAACTCCTCCAACCTGGTGGCAGAACCTTCCGAGCCGGATTTGGTTTCGGCCAGCGCCTTGCTCATGTCGTCGACCTGCGCTGACAACACCGCAATCGCCCCGCCTAGGCCATTGTCGATACGCGATAGCCGGGTTAGGCGACGCGACAGAATCAGACAGAAAATTCCGGCACCAAGGGTCGCTGAAATCAGCATTATGTCGGCGGTATTTCTCAGGATCATTTCCATTCAGTTCACCACGAATTCGGTTACAAGAAGATCGCGCACCAGCACTTCGCCGGTGACAATCTGGATGCGGCGCAGAAGTTGCGCGCGCAGGCGGACAAGCGTGCGGGGGTCGTTCAGCTCCTGCATGTCAATCACCCGCAGATAGCCGTTGAGCACATCAAGCACGCGCGGCAGCAGGTTGGTCACCTCTTCGGCATCATCGGGGGCGACCTCAAGCTCGGCGGTGAACAAAAGCTGGCGGCCCAGAGCGCCGGACCCGATTGTGATCACCATCGGGTCAAGCGGAACAAAGGCCACTTCTTCAGGCTCGGGCCGGATATATGTGACGGCTTCCTCACCGTCACCGCCATGACCGCTGCCCTGGTCGTCATAGCCGGCGCTGTCTGACGATCCGCCAAGCGGGCCGCTGGTCACGGCCCAATAGCCGCCCGCACCGCCGGCAATGGCAAGCGCCAGCCCTATGATCAGCGGAATCAGCAAGCCCTTTTTCTTTTGGGGTGCATCTGCACTTGGCTCACCTTCTGCCACCTTTCCCACCTCCTGCGCTTTTTTGGGCTTCCCGACCATAAGCCGATCAGAACTAACCAAATCTTAAGCGAGCTGCGTTTTGATCGGCGCTGTCAGGCCAGAACGGCTGAAAGGAGAAATCACCGGTGCAGCAGCTCATTGATACCTGGGGGGGGCTGGATCTGCGGCGGCGCGCCACCCTTCTGGGCGGGATCGCGGGGTTGTTGACCGTGCTGGTTTTTTTGTCCCGCATGGCAATGGCCCCCAGTTTCGCCCTCCTCTATTCCGGCCTTGATCCCGCCGCCGCCGGCGAGGTGATTTCCGCGCTTGAGGCGCGTGGCGTGCGCTATCAGGTGCGCGGCGATTCGATCCATGTCGAAGAGGTCGACCGCGATGCGCTACGCATGTCTCTGGCCGGCGAAGGCCTGCCTGCATTGGGCGCACAGGGGTACGAACTGCTTGATTCGCTTTCTGGTTTCGGCACCACGTCGCAGATGTTCGATGCCGCTTACTGGCGCGCCCGCGAGGGTGAGCTTGCCCGCACCATCGCCGCAAGCCCGCGTATTCGCGCCGCGCGCGTGCTGCTGGCCACCTCCGGAAACAACCCGTTCCAGCCGCAGAATGAGCCCTCGGCTTCGGTCAGTATCCGGCCCGTTGCGGGCGGCATCTCGGCCAGTCACGGACAGGCGCTGCGGTATCTCGTGGCGGCTGCGGTTCCGGGCCTGCTGCCGGAAAATGTCACCATCATCGATTCGGATTCAGGCCGCGTTCTGGCTGGCGAGGACGGACCGAATGGCGCGTCGGATGCCGTCGGCCAAGCCGATCAGCACCGCCAGAACATCGAACGCCTGCTGAATGCCCGCGTCGGGCCCGGCAATGCCGTGGTTGAGGTCAGTGTTGAGCTGGTCCGGTCGCGTGAAACCGTATTGGAGCGTCGCATCGACCCCGACAGCCGCGTCGTGATCGGCACGGAAACGGAGGAGATGACCAACAGTTCCACCGAAAGCGGCACCGGAGCGGTCACAGTGGCCTCGAACCTGCCCGACGGCGATGCCGCCGGCGGCGCGGGTGGCAACTCGTCGCTGCAAAACACCGAAACGCGGGAGCGGGTTACCTATGATGTCTCGGAGATCCAGCGCGAAGTCGAAAACGGCCCCGGCGCGATCCGACGCATCAGCGTGGCGATTCTGGTCAATGCGGTGTCAGTCGCGGGCCCGGACGGGATTTTGCAGTCGCAACCGCGTGACGCGGCCGAGCTCGAATCGCTACAATCCCTGGTCCAGTCGGCGATCGGTTTCGATGCGTCGCGCGGCGATACCGTGACCATCCAATCCATGGCGTTCGAACCGCCGCCCGATCAGGGGCTTGAAGACGTCGCCGGTGCCGGGCTGTTTGCGCGGCTTGATGTCATGGCCCTGCTGCAATTGCTGGGGCTCGTCGTGGTCGCACTGACGGTGGCGTTCGGCGTCGTGCGGCCTTTGTTAATGCAACGCGCGGTCAATGACATCGCATCGCCAGAGCGGGCGGCCCTGCCGATGCGCGCCCCGGCACTTGGCCTTGCGGGCCCGCAAGCGGTCGCTGCCGCGCCGGCGCAAACCCTGGCACCCGCAGCCGCAGGCATGCCG
>Ga0316204_10005089_pt1 | contig 22369 bp, 20 predicted proteins | sample 6monrhotite_MG_2_FD_205661 | JGI IMG/M metagenome (GOLD analysis project Ga0316204, IMG submission 205661) | Microbial mat bacterial communities from mineral coupon in-situ incubated in ocean water Damariscotta River, Maine, United States -... | ecosystem: Environmental > Aquatic > Marine >... | reverse complement strand
CGCATGTGTTGCGTCGACCGGTTGAGGTCACCATTGTTTGGCAACATTGGATAATGTATTCAAAAGTTCGGCTTTCCTGATCAAGTGGAAATCAGTTTTATCATTTATGAATGACCGCTAATGATTGGTTGCAGACTAATTAGCCCCAGTCTCCGACCGTCTCTTGTTGGCCGTTAGCTGTCTCTCATACGTAAGTTTAAAATGACCGATTTCCTGGTAGAGCGGAAGTTGTTTTATGTCATTGCTGAGTTTTCTTGAATGATTAGACCAGAATTTTGGCAGTTGTTTTTATAAATATATGCTTTTCAGGGATTAACTATTTACTTATGTTAAGCACTATTAACATAAGTGGAAATATTAGCTTCTGTGTATATGTTTAATCTTTTTTACCTGGCCAAAGGTTTTTAGGTTTTACGCTATCCATCGTATTTTTTATTGACCCCCAGCTACTTTTAGCTGTTTTCTTAAATGAGAATAGGCCGGTTTCTTTAAATATCGCTTTAATCCTTTCAATCGCCATTTCTTCACGTTCATCTACTATCCCATCACTTTCAATAATCTCTTGTAGAAAGCTTAGGGTGTCGTTAGACATTGATTTGTAGTTACAGTCAGGATTATCTTTTCTAAATTCAGCAAGTGTTTTCGCAATTTCTTTAATTGAGAATTCAGCGAGTTTAGATTCGGTATAAGCAATACCTTCACTTACAAACTTCGCATCGTAGCCCCAATCATTTACGAAATGGTCATTAATTAGGTTTCGTTCTGAATCAGCAATATGCCCATCAATATCAGCAATTTTTAATGCCAATGGTGCCAGGAGGTCGAAGAGTGCCAATGCCAAAACATCCATGGGTGTATTGATGAAGTCAGGTATTACAGTTACACGGGTGGGTATAGTGTCTTTTAAGTAGCGTGTTACACCAACCCATGTGCCACCAGTTAGTACCCCAGCTGCGATGGCCCAGCCAATTGGGGTTACAGCAGCGCCAAAGCCAAGGACGGCTAGAAAACCACTGGGTGCAAAGAAAGTAGATGCTACAGCTGTTGATTTGGCAATACCTACCGCCGTTCCAGCAACACCTACTGCATCCCATGCTTCAACAACCATATTTTTAAGTCTGAGAGAAGTATATGCATCTTCACCGATAGCGAGTTTGGCTTTGAACTTTAGAGGCTCTGTAACTACGCTTTCTACTTCATCAAACCAATTTTTTGTATTTTCAGTATTCATTGTGGGTTATGCATTTAGAGGTGTGAATTTTGCATTAATTTCAGCAATTTTTCTCTCTAGTTCCTTATCCTTAAAGTCTTCTTTTATGCCAGCTATCATACCAAGTGCTATAGCGATGGGGGTGAATAATGAGCCTAATACCGCGCCAAGGATGGGAATGGTTGAAATTAAAAAGCCAGCAATTGCGCCAAAGATCACCATGAAGGTAGTGGTTGGGTATTCTTTATAAAGTAGGCCAATAAAATCTATGATCTTACGACCAATCTTAATAATAAATGAGCCTGCTTTAATAGTAACTTTTGAGAAAGCGTACAGAAGAGATTTTGCGTCTGCTGAGATATTTAAATTGCCGATAATCTTATTTATCTCATCTTCAGATAGTTCAAAATTCAACATAGATGTGACAAAACTATCGTCAACACGGTCCGCATCTGCCTGAAATACATTACCTGTATCAGGTTCTATACCTTGTATTTTCATATCATTACTTTCTTATTGAATGTTTTATCATAAGTGATAGCTCACCTTTAATTTATCACTTAATGCTACTTTAAGGCAATGTATAGGGAGGAGCATGGAAAGTGACAACCTCTCAAAGATATTCAATAGTTTAATAATGCCAATTGTGGTACTCAACAGGGGGGATTAAAGGGTCGAAGTGGTTACATATATCCTAGTAATATAAGCTGTGGCTCATTAGTTGATTAAGGGTTGTAGTCATATAAATCATGAGCCATAAATATATCAGGCTCAGTAGTGCCTGTAGCGTTAACCAATAGAGGTATTTCTGTTGCATTAAAGCACCTATTTAATAGGTTTAACGGATACTGATGCAGTAATCGGCTAATACAGTCAGTATGTGTAAAGTAAAATTAGTGACTGCAGCTTAAAAATGAAGAATCTTTAAAGTTTATAATGAAATGATATTGATTAAGATAAATGATGGCTAACGTTACTCTATGTGCTCTACTGATTTTGACTATTAAGTGGTGATCATGTAGCAATTTTAAGGTTCTTGAGCAGGTCTTGTGAAACCTCTTTAAATTGCTGTCCTAGCTCATCATGATCAAGCAATTTAACTTCGTATTTTTTCATCCAGCGTAAATATCTACGACGCCTCTTTTCACTCTTTATTTTGTGCAAGGCATGTGGAATACCGTAACGTTTACATCGTTTAATGAACCGGGTACTAAAACGATCATCATCAGTAAAATCATTGTACACCTTCAAAGAGCTAAATGGAGAAGGCTGATCTGCTAGTTCATGTAAAGGAATACGGTTTTTATTACAATGTTCGATCCGCAGTACTTCATTATAGTTTGAGAAATACTGCTGGCCTTTGTGTTCCATTTCTTTAAGCTTAGCGTATAGTCTCAAGAAACTACATCTACTACCTCTGCGTTGCCCTAAGTACAGAGTTAGTCCTTTCGCTTCTGTGCCTACAAATTCAGACACCTGTTTGTTATTTGCATGATATGTATAATCACGTACATCCATATCAGGTAAATCAATTGCAGGATCATATCGAGTAACTATAGCCCTATTAAGTATTGATTCAGCAAGGGTAGGGCCGAATAGTGCAATTAACCGTTTTAACAGGAGTCTATAGTCTTCGTCCCTCATCTTAGAAGGATTAAACTCTAACCGTAGGAATGCAGGTGTATTATCTAAAACTTTGAGGAAAGGAGTAGGTTGTAGGCACAATACGGCATATACCCCACGATTCTTACTGAGCTTTATGTAGAAGACATATTTATAGAGTTTACGAAGGTTGCATACCTTACTGTTCTTACACTTATTACCCTTACATTTACACTTTTTAATGCAGGCTTCGCCCTTTTTAAACTTATGTTTTTCATGGGGGGTAAACTTACGTATAAATGCCTTAGGTTTATATGGTATACATTTATAGTTTATACCTGAAGTCAATGATAAGTAGTCTATAAATGATGAATCATAATTAAGTTCAATTACATTGTTGTTCATGGCTATACACCTGTGTAGTTAATGAGGTACAGTGAAATTAGTGACGTAGTGACATTAATTACTAGTGAATGGATCTATGGGGGACTACATTAGCTACATCAATTGATGGTTGAAGTTATTGCTATTAGTATAAAATTAATGAAAATATTATTTTATTGTTAAAATAGAAAATACACTTACTAATTACTTTTTAAAAACATGTACACAACGTACACATGTACACGGTATAGATTTATGTATGTGTGTACGTTGCTCCGGCAGATCAAGTTAGCGATCGCAAGTAATGGTTAGTTTATTTCCGGATCCTGATCGGGTGGTTTTACTGATAACAATGCTGTGGGTTATGAAAATTGGTTCCCGGATGGACTTAATTTCTTCAGATAGTTTTCGAGCACTAATTTCAATAGAAGGATCTATAGTATTTAGTTGATTAAGCAGCTCTTTCATCGTGCCTTTAAATGGAAGGTCTTTGTTGTTCATTAGTTCGATAATAGCAATTGCAACAGGCGAAGGCTGAATTGTGTACGCCTGAGTATGCTTTTTCAGATTACTATTAAATGCCTTCTTAAATGCACCTTTCTTCCATACAAGGGCTTTTTCAACTACATGGCCAAAATAACAAAAGTCTGCCATACGTTCTAATTCTTCAGGATGCTCTATTGTGTCCATGCAATTCATCACTGCTATAAGGGAGGTCACGATCCATCCAAATATTTTTGATTTGTGTTTCTGAAAATATGCATCTAAATCATGTTCTCTTCTTCTTTCCGTCTTAGGTATTTTTTTAAGATGAAAGAATAAGCATCTATCCTGTAAGTCAGTTTTTGTTATGAATTTTCCAATACCGTTCATCATTATCGGACTTTTTATTGAGCTGATAGACTCACTTCGATTGGTAAACAGTTTTCTATTTGCATATATGCCACCAGTAGATACCTGGCAGATGTCATCCTGCATTGAGTCGGATAATTTGCTAATATTATTGTAAGATAATACGTAATCGTTAGCTGCTGCAATAGCTATATCATCTGGCTTTTTTGGGGCTACTCTCAGATAGGTTTCTGAGGGGTCAGAAATTTGCTTTAAAATTTTCTGGGTATATGATTTTGCACGGCCCTTGCCAGCAATAAATACCGGTATAGGGTTGTTGGAGTTCGCAAAGAAAGTGTTTAACAGCCATACAATAATTAGTCGTTTGTCATGGATGTTAGTGATATTTATCATATTCCAGAGCGGTTTTATTGAGGCATTATCAATGTCTGGTTTTGGAAAGGGTAATGCAAATTGATGGTGATTGAATTTACACTTTTCTGATTTAACTCTTTTCAAACCATTTTTATTTATTTTAAGTGCGCTTCCCCTTCCGTCTATATTGATGTAGATGCAGTCGTCGATATAGGCAACCCTACTGTGTAATATGGCAAAAGGGGATTCCTGTCTAATTTTAGCTTCCAGAACTCGTATAGCTGAAGCCATTTGAGTTGGGGGAATTGCTTTTCCGTACTGAGATAAATAATCAAGCACGACATGATCGTGAAATTTTTCACTACCTATCAGTACAGGAGTGCATTTATCGCTCCCATTAGTGCAGGGGATTTCTATGTAGGTATTATTGTTTTTAGTCTTAAATGACTTGTATTTATCAAGTAATCCCTGGGTGTATACTGGTATATCTGGTGCTGACATTTTTATGCCTCATATTATTTTTAAAAAGGATTTAATTAAAATTTTTGTAAATAAGTAATGGCCTTCCATGGCCATGTTATTTTAAGATTGATCCTGTATTTTGAATTTTCGACAGACCACGTCTGGTATCTGTTTAATTCCTTCATTTGCACTATCAAGGCTGTTGAATAAGTAAAATATGCCATTCCATGCGACTATATGAAATAGTTTAATTTCATCATCTGCGACAAGTTTATATCTAAATTCAAACCCTTCTTCACACTTATCTTCAATATCTATATACTTAATGTCATCAGAATTACCTTTTTCTTTCTGATTATCGTTTTTGGTGATCCATTCGACTAGTTCATCAGTATCCCAGCGAGGGTTGCTGCCTTCATAAGTTGATGGGTAAGGGAATCCATTGTTTAGATAATTAAATAAAATATCGTTTGTTGAAAAATTGGTTAGCTTTTCCACTTCTTCAATATATAGTGTTTCTTGAAGGTTACTAATTTCTGCTTTGCATAATTTATCGTTCATTGTATGTGCCTCACTATTTGTTTAAAAATAATTATTTATAATGCTGAATCTTTACAGTTGCGCCTAAATTCTTGCCCCCTTTTGATTAATAATTTAAAAATATATTTATTTAACGCGTGGTCGATTTTCTAACCATTCATATACTTCTGATGCCAACCACCCAACACTGTTAGGGCCGAGCATTAGAGGAGCAGGAAAATCACCATCTTTTACCCAACGCCATACTGAAGACCTAGAGGTCCCAATGATATTCATGAGTTCCGATATGCGTATTACGCGTTGTTCGTTTTTGTTTGGCATCGTATTCTCGTTTATGCGTATTAAGCTAAATATGGTTTTAATTGCTTGCATTCATTAATGTACATATTTTCTTGAATGTCTGGCATTTAAAAAAAATCAAAAAAAATAAATATAAAATTAGCTTTACTACGAGAGGAAAAGTCATGCTCGATAAGGATGTACCGTTTAGATATGTACTTTGTCTAGGGCTTATCTGGGGGGTAATTGGTGGGGTTATTGATTAGATAAAGGTATACGTAATAAAGTTTTATATTTACCATTAATTAATGATTCTGATTCTATTCGATCGTTATTGACAGAGATTACTCCTGAAGAGTTTCCTCGTTCATGATCTTTATGCGGATAGATTATTTTTGCTATATCTATTTTTGTTGCTCCTTCCATGAGGGCGTCGAATACGCGTAAGTAGGTAATATATTTATTGGGTTTGGCTGATATGTTTTTTGGTTCTTTGTATTGGATGGTTTTATTGCTATGTTCTATAAGAAGTCTTCCGATTTCATCTTTTTGGTCTTCTATACTTTCTGTTATAGATAGAACAACAACAATTTCATCAGGTGATGTTTCAAAGCACTGGTATCTATTACCATTTACTTCGCTAATATGATTGTATTCAGTAGACGGGTAGTGAAATTTGAATTTAGGTGGGATATTTGAGGATGGATTAATGTTTCCTGGCTCATGATGAAGGTGGTATTTATCTAAAAAGTCATTCTTTTGTTCAATTTGAATTGAGTTGTTTTTGTTCTCAATCAGGTATTCTTTATATGTTACTGCATGGACAGGTCCAGGCTCAAAGATAAAGCTCTTGAAAACCTCAAGGGAGTCAGGGGACTTTGTAAGCTCGTCAAAATCAGGGGCGTTTATAAAATCTTCATAATCAGTTTGGTATTCAGTGTTTCTTCTTAGAAATTCCCATGCCCATACTTCTTTATCATTGCAGTCAATTAAGTATTTATATTCTTCTTTATTCTTCCAGTTATGTTGCATTGCTAAGAGCTTCTATTATGGGTGTTATAATAATCTAAAAATACTACTTAATAGTAATTTCTCTATATCTAATTTATCAATAAAAATTTCTGTTTCAAGAGGTTCTATCGCGTTTTAACTGTTTCAAAGACAGATATATAGGTCTATCAAAGCAATCTGTTGGTATATATGATGGTATTTTATAAATCGAACCGAATATTATCCTTTATAAATAAGCGATTTGGGCGTCAGTGTGAGTGCGGCCCTGGGCACCATCTATAAACTTATTGAAATCAGTAAGTTAAAAATTAAAGCTACAGTAAAATGTAGCTTTTTTTGTGCCTGCGTTTTGTGCTCCTGTGCATATCCTGTGCAGTGCGATCGTAAATACTCGTAATCGCTAGTAATCACTTTGGTCATTAATGGTCATTGCTTGTAATTTGGGTAGGGTGCGCGGTGGTGTTTTGATTTAGTGAGTTTTCTAGGTGCTGTCCTGTCTTGTGACGGTGGAAAGTACTGGGTTTTAGAGGTGAGGGTGGTTAAAGTCATCTGAGATTCTTAATTTACTTCTTAATGAATCATATTTGGTGGTTTTTTTGATAAAAACACACTATTTAGTGTTTTTTGTCTTCATAAGCACTATATCTTGTGTTACTTTATGATTGTCCATTCTAAATTAGTGGTTTAGATGCTGTTGATGCAATGTGTTTATTAATATTGAGTGATAAAGATAATGTCAAATCCAACGAACAAACAGATAATCGAAAGCCGTATATTATTACGAAATCCATATGCGCATATGGAACAATTAGTCTGTCTTAATACTTTATCCAGTAATGCGGAAACCCAAAAAAGAGAATCTGAAATCTATAAAATAATGGGTAATCCTTATGCGTCGCTAAACACAATGCAGCCCACTGCTATACCGCCAAGAAATACTAGAGTAGAAAATTATTCGTTTGCCCCAAACTTGAACGTTATGGAAAACCCATATGCGCTTATAAGTGGTAATACAAAGCCCATTTCTAAGTATGCTTTAATGGGGGATCCATATGCTGGGATTGATGAAACTGATGATTCGATAAGAACTAATAAGCGAGATGTTCAGTCTGTCTCAGGAATAGAACAAATAGCACGGAATATCCAAATTAATATATGGAAAAATCGTAATAAACTTTGGCCTAATGGTGTGCCAACAAATCCAGTAGATATGCTGGAGCCTTCAGTTGCTTTTAATAGTATTGGTTATGATTGTGATGTGTATGAAACACTTGATGATTATTCAAATGGACAAAATTTTAAAATCGCAGGTCTTCTAGACCGAACAAATAAAAAAGCATATATATCTAACCAGTTCTCACAAGAAATACAACGTTTTACATTTGCGCATGAGCTGGGTCATGCTCTTATGCACGAAGGGACTGGTTTACATAGAGACAGGGGGCTGGACGGAGCACCTCTTCAAGGGAAAAAAGATAAAATAGAAGTTGAAGCTGATAAGTTCGCAGCATTTTTCTTAATGCCAAGAAATCTTATTATAAGTCGTTTCAAGCATCAATTCGGTGCTGATATTTTTACACTTGATGAAGCTACCATGTTTGCGCTTGATCCTGGAAACAAGATGAACTTATTATCGAAAAAGAATAACATTCGTTACATATCAAGACTTCTAGCTGAAACTGAACAATATAATGGTCAGGATTTTATTTCGCTATCTAAACAATTTCGAGTTTCAGTAGAAGCAATGGCAATCCGACTTGAGGAACTGAATTTAATAAAAATTTAGTAATTTATTATGTCTTCTTAGTCTTGTTCACTAGAGAAATTAAATTACTGATTCTGTGTTTAATAAGGAAGGGATGTTAGCGTTTATTGGTTTTGTGCGCACTATATAAACGTACAGAAGTATGTAGTAAATACTGTGATAATTTATGAGAGGTTACCTGCTCAATGTGAGACGCGTACCAGCCATTTCAAAAATGACTAAGCAAACTAATCCTTTAACTCAAGCGTAAAGTAATCCCCCAGGGATTTTTTAACCTCATTTATGCTCAGGTACTCAACATCCACCGGGTCGTTCCACTGTATGCACTCCAGCGAGCGCACATCCGGTGCATCTGCCGAGCGCAAATAATAGTAGCTGGCATAGCCCACAATAGTGGGGCCGTCATCCCAGGTAAAAAAGGCGGAGGCATATTGCACATAACGCTGCGCCAACTCCTCATCATCCTGCACCCGATAAATTTCAAATACAGTGGGTTGAATAGTGCGCTCAACCTCTAGCAGGGTATTAACCAACAGGCTGCAATGCGGGTAGTAAATATTAATGTCACTTTTACGCACGGCCTTACCCGCCTGAAAATAGCGCCGCGCCAGATTGGCCGGAATAGTAATGGCTTTATTAAGCTGCAACGTGGAGCCCACCGGCACCGAGTACAAATAAGAATCCTGGTCTTTTACCACGGGCGTTGTGCAAGCGCTTAACGCCAGGGCAGTGCACAGGGTAAAACTGAGTAGGAGTGGTTTCATACAAGCACCCGTAATAAGCAAATAGATTTGTATATCATTACCCAGTAATGGCTTTAAGTCATTAAATTTTAATGTCCGCTGGCGACCGTATTAGTTGTTGTTAATATCATATATATCAATAACTTAATATAGATAACCAGTTCTTTTGTGGTAGTATCACGTTTAATAGCTGTGCAGGATGCGCCATAAAGCTAACAGGGCAGGGATAAAACAAGAATAATAAGAACGATAGGGATTAGCTTACGGGCTATGTCGGTAAATGAATAACTCAGATCTTAATGCTATAAAGCAACGCCTACGCCACTTCGCCGAAGCTCGCGATTGGGATCAATTCCATTCCCCTAAAAATCTTTCAATGGCCCTCAGTGCCGAAGTCGCAGAAATTGTTGAGCACTTTCAGTGGCTCACAGAAGAACAAAGCAAAACCCTCCCCAAAGATAAGCTCGCCGAAGTAGAAACTGAGCTGGCTGACACACTCATATACTTAATCCGGCTAGCCGATAAGCTCGATATAGATTTACTCAAGGCGGCAACAAACAAAATAGACATAAACGAACAAAAATACCCCGTAGATAAGGCAAAGGGAAACGCCAAAAAATATACGGAGCTAGATGACTAGTGATCGTATACGCTTCAACCAAAACTGAGTTTAGACAGGACGTCCTCAATAACCAGATTGAAGCACGCATCCTCGAGGCCTACCAACGCCACCTCGGTCACTCCACCAGCCAGTCAGAAATAGACTCATGGAAAAACTCCATGTTGTATATGAGTAATGCCCTCGAAGACAGTGGCATACCCAATGACACAGGCGTGGCCATTGAATATAAAATTCCGCAAACCTCAAAACGCATCGACATTATTCTTACCGGTATTAATGAGCATAAAAAAAGCACGGCAGTTATTGTAGAGCTTAAACAATGGTCGGATGCAGGCCTTACAGAAAAAGATGCCATTGTTACTACATTTCTCGGTAAAGCAGTTCGAGAAGTAAATCATCCATCATATCAAGCCTATACCTACGCAGCTCTGCTAGAAGACTTTAATGAATCTGTACAAGAGCAAGACATAAAGCTCAAGCCCTGTGCCTATTTGCATAATATGGTGGCAGATGATGTTATTAAACATGTGCGCTATGAACCCTATCTTACACAAGCACCCGTATTCATAAGATCAGATGCCGAAAAGCTTACCAATTTTATCAAACAGCACATAAAGCATGGTGACGCCGGTAAGGTGATGTTTGAAATTGATAATGGAAAAATCAGGCCATCAAAAAATCTGGCAGATAAGCTCGCTTCAATGCTTAAGGGTAATGAAGAGTTCTTTATGATCGATGATCAAAAGCTAGTGTATGAAACGGCTTTAAGTCTGGCGAAATCATCAAATGTTAAAAGCAAAAATGTATTAATCGTAGAAGGTGGCCCCGGTACAGGTAAATCGGTAGTTGCCATTAATCTATTAGTACAATTAACTAAAAAAATATTAGTTACCCAATACGTTACAAAAAATGCTGCTCCTCGTGCCGTCTATGAAAGTGTGTTAACCGGCTCATTTACAAAAAGTCATATCTCGAATCTGTTCAGTGGTTCAGGTGCGTATACAAACACTGAGGCAAATATATTTGATGCGTTAATCGTAGATGAAGCACATCGTCTTAATGCAAAATCTGGCATGTTTCAAAATCTTGGTGAAAACCAGATAAAGGAAATTATTCAGGCGGCAAAATTTAGTATTTTCTTTGTTGACGATGATCAACGCGTTACCTGGAAAGATATAGGTAATAAACAGGAAATTGAAAACTGGGCAAAGAGTCTCGGCGCCAATGTTCATAAGTTAGAGCTGCAATCACAATTTAGATGTAACGGATCAGATGGATATTTAGCATGGCTAGATAATAGTCTGCAAATAAAGCAAACCGCTAATGAAAATCTGCAAGGTATAGATTACGACTTTAAAGTTTACGACTCACCCAGTGAGTTAAGAGATGCAATATTCAAAAAAAATAGTATTAACAATAAAGCCAGACTAGTTGCAGGCTATTGCTGGGATTGGAAAAGTAAAAAACCAGAAAATAAAGCACTTAATGACATTGTTATAGAAGAATATGATTTCGCTATGCAATGGAACCTAATGACAGATGGAAATTTGTGGATTAAAAAACCTGAGTCAGTAAATGAAGTTGGCTGTATTCATACTTGTCAGGGGTTAGAGGTAGATTATGTAGGCGTAATTATAGGTGATGATATTGTTGTTAGAAATGGCGAAGTTATAATTCAACCAGAAAAACGCGCAAGAACAGATCAATCTCTAAAAGGTTATAAAAAAGCCTTAAAAGAAAATGCAGATGAAGCAAATAAAAAAGCCGAAGCCATTATTAAAAACACCTACCGCACACTGATGACTCGCGGCCAAAAAGGCTGTTATATCTATTGCACAGATCCAGAAACCAATACCTATTTTGCAGAACTAGCTAAAGTCGTTATTGCAGAAGTAAGCACTCAACAAAAGCAAGTAGAAGAAATAGAGCAACAAGAAACAGACCAAGTAGATGTCCCAACAGAAAAATACCCAGGTTTAAGCCTGAGCATAATAAAACCAGAAAATCTAAAACCCTATGAAAATGCAGTGCCTATTTATAACCTCGAAATAGCCGCAGGCCAGTTTAGTGAGCAGCAACAAATAGATGAATTTACCAATGAAGTTGATTGGGTAGAACTGCCCGATTCATTCAGGCCACAAAAAGGCCACTTTGTGGCCAGGGTAATGGGTGAATCTATGAATAAACGCATACCTAATGGCTCATGGTGTTTATTTAAAGCAGACTCAGGTGGCAGCCGAAATAATAAAATAGTGGTGGTGCAGCATCGAGATATACAAGATGTTGATACTGGTGCCTCTTATACCGTAAAGCGTTATAGCAGTGAGAAGGTGGGTGAGGGGGATGAGTGGTTGCATAGCAAGATTGTGTTAAAGCCTGAGAGTTATATGGATGGGTATGAGGATTTGGTGTTTGAGGGTGATGAGGCTGGTGAGTTACGGTTGGTTGGTGAGTTTGTGGCCGTGATTTATGTTTAAAGAAAAGTTAATTGAATTAATGTAAAGGATAAGTATGGCAGGTGAAGTTACAAATATTGCAGAAGTTGCAAATAAAGTGGCAGAAGATATTTTTCATTGGTTTAAGTGGGAAAAGATAGAAGTGATGGATGAAAACTTCAAATGTCATAAAGTTGATCAGCATAAAAAAACCGGTAAACGAAAAAACACTGAAAAGGTTTCGCATACTCATCCAGTAGATGTCGTTTTTAGGTACTTTGATCCTTATTTGAATAAGAGTGTACTTCTTAATACTGACCTTAAATCATATTCTGTATCTAGTATAACGACAGCAAAGATAAAGGAGGCGCTCACTTCATTAGCTAAGACTATCGATTGTGCAAGAAGTAGTTCAGAGTGGAGTGAAAAATATATTTTAGATAATGGCTCTTATGAAGTAAGAGGACTCTTGTTTATATATAACTATGATGAAAAATATGACAAAAATTTCCTAGATCATTTTAAAAGTATAGATACAGATAAACTTTCAATTAAAGAAAATCAGATTGTGCACTTCATTGAGCCGAGTAGGATACGCTATTTATCGACTGTTGTTTCAGATATGAATAAGTTGTATGCAATGAATGAGTTTCCTAGAGAAAAGTACTCATTTTTATATCCCGACTTGTATCTTCATAAAGCACATGGTGATCCTTATGAGTATCCAGCCACAATTGAAATGCTTTGTTCTCCATATATGATACTAAAACATGGCCAATTTAAAGTAATAAATGAGAAAACAGATGTTGTGGAAACAGTCTGCAAAGATGGTGGGTATGTTATTTATTATAATCAAGACGGCTCTACTGAATATGAGTTCATATATTTATTTGATTCGCTTTCTAGATTTCAAATTTTGAGTGGTAATTCTACAATTAAAATAAGGGTTGCTCATCATAATCCTTGTAAAGATATAAAAAGTAATTATAGGAAGGCAATAAATCTATATGTTAGTTCTTGGGGATATGATGACTATAAGCGAAAAGACCTTGAGAGGATTGAGTTAGAGGTGGTAACAAAAGTAGTTCCTAATTATAACCCTGGAGTTTTGGCTTGGAGGTATTGATATGCGAACAGGTAATTTAATATATGCTTCAGATAAAGCTGTCAAGGATGCATTAATTCAGCATAAATTCACAAAATCTGATTTGAAGGAAATATTTCTAAGTCGAGGAATACTAGTATCAAATGAAACTGAAAGGGAAAAGTTAGCATTGTATTTTAGTAGATTGAATCACGATTATTATGATCACAAGCTACTATCATCGGTTTTGGGGGTTAGTTCAAGAAGAGAGAAGACAAGTATTACAAATGTTAATAATGTAATTACTAGTGATACTGTTGAAAAGATAATACATAAGATAAAGGAAGACCAAAGTAATGAAGGTGATGAAGTTAGTGTGAAATTAACTAATAACGGTGCAGAAATAAAGTTAAAATATACTCAAATTGATTATAATAAATCTGAATTTAAACAAGTTGTTGAAAAAGAGGCAATAATTTCAATCGAGATAAAAAAAGATGGCTTAGCAATACGTTATCCTCTTAATGATTATATCGGAAATGTAAAAAACAACTTACTTGACGAGGTAAGTCAGGAAATTGAAGAAGATGAAGACTTAATTGTTGATGAGTTGGAATTAAGGGATATAGTATCAGCAAAAGACAGAACAAGTTTCTTTACAAGTCTTATAAAACATATGCCGAATTATATACTTTATGATGTGTCAGATGTTTATGTATATCATCCAAAGGAGTTTCAGGAAGAAGATGATTTAGGTGTGCATATTTCAAAGGCAACTTTGAAGGGGGAAGGTGTTCTTGAGTCAAGTGAGCTTAAATCTTTATATAAAAAAGGATTTTATATTTGGAAAATAAGATGGACGGCAAAAGGAGACTCTTATGACTCGGATTTGTATGAGTTTGAAGCGCAATTCTCTGACGCTGAAAATTGTAGTAAGTTCTCCTATCTTATATGTGGATTTTATAAGTATAAAAGTGACAAAGTATTTGTGAGTTCAAAGAAAGCGGTGCCAAGTATTGAAGAAATGCGGCTCGGTAAACTAATAGAAGATGCCGCTCAATTATCTAGGAAAGAACTAGAGTTAAAGAAAGAAAAGGAGATGCCCGATGAAGACAAGTAGGCTGAGGTGGTTTATAGCTGAGTTTGACTTATCGATATCTGGTTTGGCATCTGCACTAAATGAGGTTCAATATGGTAATAAGAATCCTGTTGGTTTCGAGATTATTGATATTAAAAAGAATATGATTTTTGCGAAGTTTATTCAGCGTGAAACTAAAGTTGAAGAGATTATAAACCCTTTGGGTAAGGTTGAAAAGTATGAGTCAACTAGGTATATTATTTTTGATTTTAAAGTTACTCGTTTGACTAAGGGTAAGGTATTGATAAGAGTGATTAATCCCCCTGCATCTCTAAAAAGTTTTGTAATGCTCATATCTGACATTTGTGATAATAAGTTATCTATTGAAAAAGTTGAGTTGGATTTGGTGTCATTTTATAAAAAAATAAAAAATATTGATTCTATTATTAGGTATGATTTTATAGGGTTGCAAGCGAGTGGGATTCAATTTGGAAAAACATCTATAGCTAAGATGGAGATAGTATCATCCAGTAATGTTTTTGAAGAATTTTTGTCTAAATATAATAATAAAAAATATAAATTAGAAAAGATTAAATTTAAAGCGCGAGTTAATGGTGGTGATGAGTTGGCGGAATTGTCATCATCTGGTTCGGCTAAATGTACAAAAGGTATCGAATCTGTTTTGGAGAAGTATGTCTTATCTGATTGTGGGTTATAATTTCACATGTGGTTAATGCGGTGGAGTTATTGATAGGTAATGATGTTAATAGCTTGGTTTGTGTTATTCTTGGTATGATGTTTGCTTTTTTGGTTGAATATGATAATTGCTGAGGGCGGTATGATAGCTGAGAATCATTAGCGTAATCTTTTGCCATCGCCCCTGTTAATTGACTGCTCCTTTAATCAAAATTTGTATAATTAGCTAATGGCCGTGTTTTGAATAGTAATATAAAAATAGTGTTCTACGTGATCAAGTGAAAATTGTAAGGTCTGAGTCTATTGGCTATATGCGGCTGCTTAGTTAAGTGTGATACTAAAAACTTTTAGGGAAATGAAAAAAAATATTGGCTAGATGTGGTTAATTGAATGATTAGGGGGGCTGGTAGGTGGTTATGGAAGATGAAATAAAAAAAAGAGAAATTGAATACCTCTGGCATTTTACAAAGGTAGAGAATTTAGATTCTATTTTATGTAATGGTCTTATACCGAGAGCTGACCTTGAAGCGCGAGCTGTTCCAGTTGCATATAATGATCAATATCGAATAGACGGACACAAAGAAGCTAACTGTCTTTCTCTGGGGCATGCTAATTACAAAATGTTTTATAGCTTGCGTCAGAAAAATACTGCACAAATATGGGTCGTGTTAGCTATTAAGCCTGAAGTATTGCTTATTAAAGACTGTGCTTTTTGTCATGAAAATGCTGCAAGTAATAATGTGACATCAATTCCTATACAAGAAAGAAAAGGCATTCATGCTTTTCAGAAAATGTTTGAACCTGTAGATGGGAAACCAGATAGAGATGTACTTCAGTTACCTGATGATTGTCCGACAAATCCACAAGCAGAAATCTTAGTGTTTGATACTATTGAGCCAGAATTAATAGTTGGTGCAATCACTCCTAGTAAAACGCTAGAAACCGAATTAATAGCAAAATATACAAATTTTGAATTTCTTTATCATCGAGGCCATTATTCGGCTCGAAAAGACTACGAGTATTGGTAAATGGCTATTAGACCTATATTTATACCAAATCTTAAAATGCCACCAGGCGTAGAAGAAAAGCTTATTGATTTTAAGTGGCATCCTGGTATGGCTAAAATTCAAAAGCAAAAATCAATTGTGGAACTGCATTCATCTGCTAAGGCAATTGGATTAGAGCGTATTCTTGAAATTTCTAGTAAGTCTGAAGATGAGTTAGGGGTTATGTTGTCGGCGTTTAATCTTTTAATAACAACAAAAAAAAATAACAATTCTTTTACGGTTGAAACGGCTTTTCAAGGAAGTAAGGTGTTTGATCGAGGGGGGCCCTATAAAGATCTATTTGGAATGGATTCTCGTTCAGCTAAGAAAGATATTCGATTAAAAGAATCTGGATCTCTAAAAAGATTTGAATTCTTTGGTCATAAATTCCCATTAGAACCAAGAACATTTTTCTATGACTGGATTTATATAAATGCACTTGTACAAAATGAGCATTTAGCAGAAGAAGTTATTATCTATGATGGTTTTAGTGATATTGAGTTCAATCCCAAGAGATCTATAAATTGCCAAGCACATTCTGTCGCAGTTTATGTAAGTCTAGTTAAAAATAATCTGTTAAATGATGCATTATTAGGCCCTGATAGTTTCTTGAATATTCTTAATATGCACTATGAAAAACAAAAGAGAAATATTGGCGTTCAAGAAAGTCTTATATAGTAAAGTAAAGGTTATTTGTGAGAGTTGTTAATACGAATGGAGAATACAATGATATTTAGGTGCAGAGTAAAGGCTATAATAAGATCGATGGAGTAATAAAAATCAGCAATAAAAAATTCCCAGCGGGCCTATACGACCTACTGCATACTAAAAAGTTACACAATAGACTTGAACAAGCAGGTTTACTAGATCGTGCAGTATGGGCCAAGTTTGAACCCGATGAATTAAAAACCAATTTAGCCATTCCGCTAGCGCGTGAAATTTCTTCGTTCATTAGTGAAAACATTTCAGGAAAAAGTAGTAGTCAATTTGAACAAGCTTTAAACGAAGCTTTTTCATCATCAGGAATATTGCTCACCATACTAGACTCTATAAAACCACTCTCAACAGAATTACTTCAACAAATTAAACCTGAGCCACCGCATGTTGCATCATCGGTTCGACCCGATACGCCACTCTCTGTTTCATCATTACTTACGGGTTCATCTAGAAGCCCTGCATTACGCACGCAAATTATTAAAGAGCTGGCTAGTTGTGATAAAGCCGATTGGTTGGTGTCGTTTATTAAATTTGCTGGCATTGTGCCATTGTTGCCGTCACTTCGAGAATTTACCCAAACCCCAGCAGAAGATGGTGGCCCACGTTTACGTATTGCCACTACTTCATATATGGGTGCAACAGATCCAAAGGCGATTGAAGAGTTGCTGAACTTACCCAATACTGAAATACGTGTGTCTTATGATACTAAGCGCACCCGTTTACATGCTAAGGCGTATTTGTTTCATCGACATTCGGGTTTTGGCTCGGCTTATATTGGTTCGGCCAATGTGTCTAAAGCGGCACTTGATGAGGGGCTAGAGTGGACGGCGAAGATTAGCCAGTATGAAACTGATCATTTGTGGCAGCATGCCAAAGCGACGTTTGAATCGCATTGGGAAGATAACACGGAGTTCACCCCTTGTGGTAAAGACAACTTAACCGAGTTATCGCAGGCGCTTGCACAAGAGAGAGGTGAAGCCGCACCTACGGATGCACTCACATTTTTTGATTTACGCCCTTATGGCTATCAGCAATCCATTTTAGATGATATTCATGCGGAGCGTAGTGCGGGTAAGCAAAAGCATTTAGTGATTGCGGCCACTGGCACGGGTAAAACCATGATCGCCGCGTTTGACTATAAACATTTCTGTGGGCTAAACGGCAACCGGCCTCGCTTATTGTTTGTGGCGCATAGAGAAGAAATTTTAAAACAAGCCCGTGCAGCCTTTCGGCAAGTATTACGTGATGGTAGTTTTGGTGAGCTTGTAGCGGGCGGGGCACAACCCGCGCAAACTGATTTTTTGTTTTGTACGGTGCAAAGTTGGAATAGTCGAAACTTTGTTTCGTTTGCAGTCGATCACTTTGACTATGTAGTATTAGATGAAGCGCATCACGCCAGTGCTAGCTCTTATCAGAAATTAATTAATCATATATCACCAGCCTCTTTATTGGGTTTAACCGCCACACCAGAGAGAACGGACGGTGCAGATATAAGAAATGATTTTGGTGGTGCCTTTACCCATGAGATACGTTTACCAGAAGCTATTGAAAGAGCCTTATTGAGCCCGTTTCATTATTACGGGGTGCCAGACTTAGAAGGCCTGGATTTTTCAGCTATCGCTTGGAGAAGAGGAGGTTATGACATAACCCAGCTTCGCCAACAACTAGAAGGTAATGCAGCCCGAGCACAATGGGTGATAGGCCAAACAGATCGTTATGTCGCCAATATAAAACAGATACGCGCCTTAGGCTTTTGTGTGAGCGTAGCCCATGCAGAGTTTATGGCGGAGTATTGCAATGCCAAGCAGTTACCCGCCATCGCCCTAAGTGGTGAGTCACCCAAAGAGGAACGGCAACAGGCACAAAGCCAATTAGCCAGAGGTGAGATTCAATTTATATTCACCGTCGACTTATACAATGAAGGTATTGATATACCCAGTGTAGATACGGTTGTATTTTTAAGGCCCACTGAAAGCTTAACCTTGTTTCTACAACAGCTAGGTCGTGGTTTGCGCTTACATGATGAAAAGTCACACCTAACCGTGCTCGATTTTATAGCGCCACAAAATAGAAAGTTCAGCTTCGCCAAACGCTTTCAGTCATTAACCAGCCGACCTGAACTGCGCATAGATAAACAAATAGAATCAGATATGCCCTATATGCCAGCGGGTTGTTTGGTGCACCTTGAAAAGCAGGCTAAGGAAACCGTGCTAGAAAATATAAAAGCCGCCGCCGCAAGTTTACGGGGTGAAAGCTTGTTAAGTGAATTACGCCAATTACAGAGTGCAGTTGAGGGTGAGGTAAGCCTTGAACAGATGATTGATTATTTACATCTAGACTCACCCGATGAAATTTATAAAAGAGGTTTGCCTCATTCTTTACTTGAAAAGGCAAGGGGAGAAACGCCTGAAACAGAGCTGACAGAGAATTATAAATTAAACAATGGTTTGCGCCGTTTGTTACTGATGAACGATACCCATTTAATTGTCGATGCAAAGCAATTACTTGAAACAGGCTCATCTGCGAATAATCGCATAAAAGAATTATTGAATAGTGTTATATGGGGTGGGAAAAAGCCAGGTGAAGGCAAGCTAGAACAAGTACACGAATACATTACATCACGCCCTGGCTTATTGCATGACTTAACTGAGCTGTTTAATTGGTTGTTAGAGCATCAAGTGCCTTTGCCAAAACAACAGCTTGAAAGCTACACCGAGTCATTAAACTTGCATGCGTCATACACACGTGAGCAAGTTATACTTTCATTAGGTAAGGGTAGCTTTGAATCGCCCTGGACATCACGAGAAGGTTGCTTGCATGTAGCTGAGAGAAAATGTGATGTGTTCTTTGCGGATATTAATAAAAGCGAAAACGACTTCTCACCAACCACCATGTATGAAGACTATGCCATTACCGATAAGCTATTTCATTGGCAGAGCCAATCAAATACCAGCGAAACAACAACCGTAGGCAAGCGTTATATAAATCATGTTGAAGAAGGATATACACCATTACTCTTTATACGTGACAGAAAGAAATTAGAGAATGGTTTAACTGCGCCATATTATTATGCAGGTCCACTCAATTATGTGAAGCATGAAGGATCGAAGCCTATTTCATTTGTTTGGGAGCTTGAAGTACCGTTATCTGCAAAAGCTATGGTTTGGGCTGGTAGGGTAAATTAATTTAGGCTTTCATATATAGTTGTATGCATATTGATATTAAATATTAAAAACGTGAGAAATTATGAATAATAGACAATCAATAATATATGTTATGCGTCATATCGATATTGGTGGCTATATTGATATTCCATATAAAAAAGTCGGCATAACTGGTGCGGGTAATGCAACACTCACATCTCGATTACAACAAATAAGTAACACAAAATCGCCAATTAAAGCACAATGTGTTGCTGCATGGGAACACGGTAATGCTCAGGAAATAGAAAATGCATTACATAGTTTGCTGGAAGATAGTCGTATTGAGGGTGAATGGTTTATAGATAAAGATGATTCATTAGTTGATCGAATGCAGCCTATTATGAATTTACTTGGTGCTACTGAACTACATATTGAAGAAAGTGAAGATAGTTATACTAAAAACGTAATACGAAAAGAAAATGAAAACAAAAACAAATTACACCAAACATTTATTGGAGAAATATCAAATTTACTTAAAAGACCTTTACGTACAAGTGTTAGAAAAAGCGGACCAACATTCTACAGTGAAGAAAAACAATTAACCTATTATATCGGTTATAGAAAGTCTGGTAATCACAATTTAAGTATTGGGCGTAGTAAAGATGTATATGATGATTTAAAAGAGTTTCTTGAAAGCCAAGGATATGATTGTGAGAAAAGCTCTAAAGAGCATGCAAGAATTATGGGGATTAGTGCAGAGGTTATAGCTGAAATAATTAATACGATTGAGGAAGGTTTTGAGAATAAAAAATACAGTTGACGTTAAATATAATTAAAGGGTTCGGTGACAAGTGAGAATCATTAGTGTTATCGTTTGACGCCGCTCTCTTTAAATCTTCAAGTTTAACTTATGCATATACTTTTAATCATTGTTGGAATTGCTCTTATCGCAGGCTTGGTCTTTTGGCCAAGTTACTGGGTTAAAAAGGTGTTAACAAAATATCAGCAACCTGATGATTTATTTCCTGGTACAGGTGGGGAACTCGCCGTACATTTACTTGATAACTTGAACATAGACGGCGTTACTGTTGAAGAAACGGAACCCGGTCAAGATCATTATGATCCTGTCGCTAAAGCGGTTCGTTTATCACCTGTTAATTTCAGCGGTAAATCTCTTACAGCCATTACAGTTGCTGCCCATGAAGTTGGGCATGCCATGCAGCATGCATCGGGTTATTCATTATTTAAATTACGTCATGTGCTTGTGCGTTTTGCATTCTACTCTGAGAAATTAGGCAGTATGGCTATTCTTGCTATGCCCGTTATTGCATTAGTAACCCGCTCTCCTATTGCTGGAGGGGGGCTTTTTCTAATAGGCATTATGGGCATTGCATTTGGTACACTCGTGCATTTAGTCACTCTGCCAGTTGAGTGGGATGCCAGTTTTAAGCGTGCTATGCCTGTTTTAATTAAGGGCGAATACATTAATGATATGCAGTCGAAACATGCACATAAAATATTAAAAGCAGCGGCTTTAACTTATGTGGCAGGTTCTTTAGCAAGCTTGCTAAATTTTTACCGATGGATTGCGATCCTGAGACGTTAAAATTTAAACCTGCCAGAGAGATTAAATTTAAGAAAAAACAGGTGTCAGAGACCCATTGTTTCTAATACTAGAGAGCATGGTATCAACGGCTCTGCCAGCCTGATTTATTTATAATGCTAACCATGCACGGTATAATGGCCCGTGTTGAATAACAAATCCAGTCAAATTAAAGGGGACGGAAATAAAAGGGACGGAGGGATTAAAAAATAATCAATTTGAATAAATGGTGGCGGTGACAATTAATAATCATTCGCATATACTGCAATGCATTACCAATTAAAGGGTTCTGATCCTTTATTCTTCTGTGATATTTTTCTGTAAAAAGAATAGTAATTTATTAAACGTCAACGGATTTCATTGTAGCGTACAAATGTTTAAATCAATCAGCAAAATATTACTCACCGGATTTATCACCTTATTGCCTGTCGTGCTGACTATTTATCTGCTCTACTGGCTGGTGGTGTCATCAGAAAACATCATGGGTACGGCATTGCACTGGGTCTTACCGGATGAGATTTACTTCCCCGGACTGGGTGTACTGGCAGGACTGCTTGTTGTGTTTATCGTCGGGCTGTTGATGAAAGCCATTCTGGTTCGCCAGCTATTTGGCATCGGTGAAAAAATTCTTTATAAATTACCACTAGTCAAAATCGTGTATCGCGCCATGCGTGATCTGTTCGATTTCTTCACCCCTAAAGATGAAGGACTTGGCCAGGTGGTTGCGGTTACCTATAACGGCA
>Ga0316204_10005087_pt1 | contig 22389 bp, 23 predicted proteins | sample 6monrhotite_MG_2_FD_205661 | JGI IMG/M metagenome (GOLD analysis project Ga0316204, IMG submission 205661) | Microbial mat bacterial communities from mineral coupon in-situ incubated in ocean water Damariscotta River, Maine, United States -... | ecosystem: Environmental > Aquatic > Marine >... | reverse complement strand
GGGAGGCGCAAATGTAACCGCCCTGCTCCAACGATCCAGATACCACAACGCGTCCGTTGCGCCCTTCACGTCCACCGCCCACAATATGAACGGGCGATGCAAAACGTCCTTCGAGATTCAAGCGGGCGACCATGGCATCCAATTCGCCGAGTATATCACCATCAATTGTTGCGCGGGCCGCGGCAATTTCCATTCGTCCACCGAAATAGCCGTTGAGATACATGGTTGCACCGGCAGCGCCGGTATCGCCTTCAACCCGGCCTGTGAAGCGGATACGAGCCCCTTCGATATCGAGATTGCCGCCAACCCGTGCATCGGAAACAACGTTAGCGCCCGTAAGCGATAGATCACCGTCGATTTGTCCACCCGCATCAACGAACATACCGGAATAGTCGGCACTTCCCGTCGCATCGATGTCACCTGATGCCACAATACCCGCTCGCTCAATCGAATGATTGTCGACAGGGCCGCGTGACGAATAACTACACGCCGAGAGCGCGATAGTTGAGGCAGCAATTAATAGTAGGACTTTCATAACAGGCTCCATCAACAAGCCCGCAATTGGGCCTTTGTTTAAGGATGCATTTCGCGTGTTGATCGGATGCAGGCTATTCGGAGTCGCTGAACACGGTCGAAATATTGGCAAAGCTTTGTCTACTGGAGCGCAGATTGTCCATCGGGAGAAAACCACCGAACAGTTTGACCAAAAGAGCCGAAACAAGCCCACCCAAACTAGCGACAATCAATCCTAGCAAGCCGCTAATCAGCAATCCGGTCATCAGTCCTTGAACGCCATGCACGGCCTGACTGTTCCAGGTCACTGTGTTCATTCCCAGCATAGCCAGGACGGAAATCGTAACTCCGAATACCATCCAGAATGCCAGTCCTGACCAGAAAAATATTCGAAAAAGAGAACCGAAGGTCAGTTGTTGTGCACCGATGCCGGTTTCAAAAGCCATGATTTACGCCCCTGTGAATTATCTACATATGAATGACGCGCCCATAGGCATCGAGCACACTCTCATGCATCATTTCTGACAATGTGGGGTGCGGGAAGATGGCGTGCATTAATTCCTGCTCGGTCGTCTCCAGCACTTTTCCGACCATAAAGCCTTGAATGAGCTCGGTGACTTCTGCGCCGACCATGTGTGCGCCTAACAGCTCACCGGTCTTGGCATCAAACACCGTCTTGATCAGACCCTGATCTTCGCCCAGCGCGATGGCCTTGCCATTTCCGATGAAAGGGAAGCGGCCGACTTTAACCGTGTGACCAGCCTCTTTGGCCTTGGCTTCGGTCAGGCCAACCGACGCAATTTGCGGATGGCAGTAAGTGCAGCCCGGAATGTTGGTGACATCCATTGCGTGCGGGTTTTTGCCTGCGATTTTCTCGACGCAGATAATCCCCTCATGGCTGGCCTTATGGGCGAGCCAGGGCGGCCCGGCGACGTCGCCGATGGCGTAAAGCCCCCTCACATTCGTTGTACCAAAACCATCGATGACGATGTGGCCGCGATCAACCTTCGCACCGAGTGCTTCGAGGCCGAGATTTTCAACATTGCCGGTAATCCCGATGGCCAGAATGACCTTGTCGACCTCGATAATTTGAGACTTGCCATCCTTCGTCTTGATCGAGGCTTTCACCGACTTTGTGCTTTTGTCGAGTTTTTCGACCTGCGCGCCGGTGATGAGTTTCATCCCCTGCTTCTTGAACTGTTTGGCGGCGAAGGCTGAGATTTCCTCGTCCTCAACCGGCAGGACACGCTCCATCATTTCAACAACGGTCACGTCTGCGCCCATTGTCTTGTAGAAACTGGCAAACTCGATCCCGATCGCACCGGAACCGATAACCAGCAAGGATTTTGGCATCTCATCCGGGACCATGGCTTCGCGATACGTCCAGATCTGTTTGCCGTCTGGCTCCAACCCGGCCTGCGGGACGGTGCGGGCGCGTGCGCCGGTTGCGAGAATGACGTTCTTTGCGGTGTAGGGAGCGTCCTTGCCGTCTTTGCCTTTCACGATGACTTTTGGGGCCGCACCGCCTTTTTCAAGATGGGCGGTGCCCTCGATGACGGTGATCTTGTTTTTCTTCATCAAATGACCGATGCCGCCGGATAATTGTCCGGCCACCTTTCGCGAACGCGCCACGACTTTCTTGATGTCAAAACTGATGTCATTGACGGACAGACCGAATTCATCGGCGCGATGCATCAGGTGATAGACTTCGGATGTCCGCAACAACGCCTTTGTCGGAATACAGCCCCAATTGAGGCAAATCCCGCCCAGCTTGTCGCGCTCGACAATAGCGGTCTTTAGACCCAGCTGCGCGGCCCGAATGGCGGTCACATAGCCGCCAGGGCCACTGCCGATCACGATAAGGTCGAATGCGTCCGCCATGCGTCAAACTCCTGCGAAAATTCAATGTCAGGTTTGGCGGCTCAACCCGCAAAAATCAATGCTTCAAACGCAAGACGGGTTTGCATATGGGAAATGCCGCGCCATGTTGTGTTTCGACAAAGGGAGACGTCCATGACCATCAAAGCCTTGCGCACGCCAGACGCCTGTTTCGCGAACATTCCCGACTGGAATTACGAACCTCACTATATCGACGATCTGCCGGGCTATGAGGGCCTTCGAGTGCACTATGTCGACGAAGGGCCAAAGGATGCACCGGTCTTCCTTTGCCTGCATGGCGAGCCCAGCTGGTCTTTCCTTTATCGCAAAATGGCACCGGTTTTTCTCGGCTTTGGGCGATCCGATAAACCGGTCGAAGATGAGGTTTATACCTTCCACTTTCACCGCAATTTCCTGAAAGCTTTTGTCGAGCGTATGGATTTGCAGGATGTCTGTCTGGTCTGTCAGGATTGGGGCGGCTTGCTGGGTCTGACCATACCGATGGATTATGCGGATCGATTCACGCGCCTTTTGATCATGAATACCGGCTTGGGAATCGGCCGCCCGGCTGGCCCGGGATTTGATGCTTGGCGCAATTACGTTGCCACCAATCCAGAATTCAATGTCGGCAATTTGATGAAACGGTCGACACCCATCCTGAACGACGCGGAGGTCGCCGCTTATCAAGCGCCCTACCCGGATAATTCCTTCATGGCCGGCGCGCGGCGCTTCCCTGCATTGGTGCCGACCGACCCGTCCATGGAAGGCGTCGATACCGGCATGGCTGCGGCGAAATTCTGGAGCGCAGATTGGTCGGGTGACAGCTTCATGGCCATTGGCATGCAAGACCCGGTGCTCGGCCCGAAAGCCATGTATGCGATGCAAAAACTGATCAAGAATTGCCCCGAACCGATGGAAATCGCCGATGGCGGGCATTTCGTTCAGGAATGGGGTGAGCCGATTGCCAAGGCAGCGTTGGAGCAGTTTGGGCTCTAACTGGTTGCGTGGTTCGAGGCCCGCCTGATGGCGGGCACCTCACCATGAGGTAAGCAAGGGCTATTACCAAAAATACCTCATCCTGAGGTGCGAGCGAAAGCGAGCCTCGAAGGATCGGTGGAAGCTACAACTCTTCCGCCACGACCGTTCGCTCGCCGCCCACCTCGCCAGTATTGATGACGCCCTTGCGTTCGATCATCATGATCTCGGCATAGGGCTGAGCGACCGGGCGGTGCGGCAGGCCGGCAGGGACGACATAAATCTCACCCTCATCCAGAACAACATCGTCGCGGCCTTCCAGTTCGAGTTTCAACTGGCCCTTGGTGACGAGGAAAAACTCGTCTTCGTCATCATGTTTATGCCAGACAAATTCGCCCTCGACCTTGGCGATTTTGACGTCGTAATTGTCTAGTCTGGCAATGATTTTCGGATGCCAGCGTTCGTCGAACAAGGTGTGTTTTTCGGTGATGGAGACTTTGGTTTTCATCACATCAGCATTGTCATCGGGTCTTCGATGAAGCCCTTGAAGGCGGAGATCCATTTTGCGCCGGTTGCGCCATCGACGACGCGGTGATCGCAGGTGACGGTGACGGTCATGACTGTGGCTTTGGCCAGCGCGCCATCCTTGACGACGGGGCGTTCTTCGCCCGCGCCCACCGACATGATCATGCCCTGTGGCGGGTTGATGATGGAGGCGAAGGATTTGATGCCCATCATGCCCAGATTGGAGAGGCTGAACGTGCCGCCCTGAAACTCTTCGGGTTTCAGTTTGCGCTCTTTGGCGCGCGAGGCGAGGTCTTTCATTTCCGATGATATCTGCGCGAGGCCTTTGGCGTCGGCATCAAAGATGATCGGGGTGATCAGACCGCCATCAATGGCGACGGCGACGGAGACGTCGGCATGCTTGTGACGCGCAATTCGGCCATCTTCAATCCAGGAGGAATTGGCGTTTGGCACACGTTTCAGCGCGAGACCGGACGCTTTGATCAGGATGTCATTGACCGAGATTTTGACGCCCTCTGGCGCGCGCTCATTAAGCTCTTTGCGGAAGGCGAGCAGAGCATCCAGTTCGCAATCCACACTCAGCGGGAAGTGCGGGATGTCGCGGAAGCTATCTGTCAGGCGCTTGGCGGAAATCTTGGTGATGTTATCGGCTTTTTCGACATCATAACGATCTGCGGCAATGCCATAGCGAGCGAGTGGCGCGTCCTGACTGATCTCCACAGCCGGTTGCGGTGTAGACGCCGCCGGTGTGCTGGCGGCGGCTGGGGCTGCCTTGCCGTCAAAGCTCTCAATGTCGCGTTTAACGATCCGGTCATTGGGGCCAGAGCCTGTCACGGCGCTCAGATCAATGCCGCCCTGTTCGGCCAAACGACGTGCGAGTGGTGAGGCTTTGATGCGACCCTCTTTCGGAGCATCTGGCCCCCTCACTCGCTCAGGCGTTGCCTTCGCGACCTCTCCCGCTGATGGGGGCGGGTTGGGAGCGGTTTCTTTCGCAGATGCCGGTGTTGGTTCGGCGGCGCCGCCAGCTTCAAAACCGTCCAGCGCGCTTTTGTCCTCGTCGTCCTCCAGCAATATGGCGATCAAAGTGTTGACCTTCACGCCATCTGTGCCTTCGGCGACCAGAATTTTGCCGATAATGCCCTCGTCCACCGCTTCGACTTCCATCGTCGCCTTGTCGGTTTCGATCTCGGCGATGATCATGCCGGATTCGACGGTGTCGCCTTCTTTGACGTTCCACTTGGTGAGGTTGCCCTCCTCCATGGTCGGGGACAAAGCGGGCATGAGAATTTCTATCGGCATGGTCTATCCTCGCCTTCAGGCGTCGTTGACCCCGGAAGGGTCAAGCTCGGGGTTTATGGCTGCGACATTGGCTTCCCAATTCGCGCCGTCGAAATCTTCAATGCGCCCGGCAATACCCTGATCGGCATCAAAGCAGCGCAGATTGATGGAGATACCGTCCGGGTGAGAGCGCGGGTGGTAAAAGCTCTTCACGCCGCAGCTCTTGCAGAACAGGTGTTTCGCAATGCCTGTGTTGAATGCGTATTCGGTCAGATTGTCTTCGCCCTGCACAACGCGGAAGTCCGCCTTATCGACGATCACATGGATGAATCCCGTCATCGCGCAGATGGAGCAATTGCACGACAGCGCGACAACCTGATCCGGCAGATCCGCCTCAAAGCGCACCGCGCCACAATGACAGCCACCGCTGCGGGGTTTGGTGGGTTGGGTCATCAGTCCACGTAACAGACTTGTTTCGCCGCTCTCACGACATCATCGGCATTTGGCAGGGACAGTTTTTCGAGATTACCGGCATACGGCAGCGGTACGTCTTTCTGGTGGACACGAACCGGCGGGGCATCGAGATAATCGAAGGCTTCGGCGACAACCCGCGCGGCAATCTCTGCGCCAACGCCATGCTGGCCCCAGCCTTCTTCGGCGCAAACGATGCGGTTGGTTTTCTTGACGCTTTCAATGACGGTATCGGTATCGAGCGGGCGCAGCGTGCGCAGATCAATGACTTCAGCGTCAATTCCCTGCTCTGCCAGCGTCTCTGCCGCCTGTAGCGCGAAGCCGACCATACGGGAATGGGCGACAATGGTGACGTCTGAACCTTCGCGGCGGACTTTGGCCTTGCCGATGGGCAGGACCCAATCGTCGATGTCCGGCACGTCGAACGTCTCGCCATACATCAGCTCGTGTTCAAGGAAGACGACCGGGTTTGGATCGCGAATAGCGGCTTTCATCAAGCCTTTGGCATCGGCCGCATCATAGGGCGCGACAACTTTGAGGCCGGGAACTTGCGCATACCAGGCGGAATAATCCTGGCTGTGTTGTGCGCCTACGCGCGAAGCCGCGCCATTGGGCCCGCGGAAGACCATCGGGCAACCCATCTGGCCACCGGACATGTAGAGCGTTTTTGCCGCCGAATTGATGATGTGGTCAATCGCCTGCATGGCAAAGTTGAAGGTCATAAACTCGACAATCGGTTTCAGCCCGCCAAACGCCGCGCCCACACCCAGACCGGCAAAGCCGTGCTCGGTGATCGGTGTATCAACCACACGCTTGGAACCAAACTCCTGAAGGAGGTTTCGCGTGACTTTGTACGCGCCCTGATATTCGGCGACTTCCTCGCCCATGATGAAGACCGTCTCGTCGCGGCGCATTTCCTCGGCCATGGCATCGCGAAGCGCATCGCGCACGGTGGTCGGGATCATGTCGGTGCCAGCAGGAATTTCCGGATCGCTGATCGAGGAGATGTTCGACGCCATCATCGCAGGTCGCTCATCAATGGCAGGCGTTGGGTCTGCCGCCGGCGCAGCCGCTTTTGGCGCTTCTGTCGGAGCGTCCATGGCGCTGTCATCCTCGCCATCCTCCAGCAGAATGGCGATCGGTTGATTGACCTTCACCCCTTCGGTGCCTTCTGCGACCAGCAACTTGCCAACGCGGCCCTCCTCGACGGCCTCGACTTCCATCGTGGCTTTGTCGGTTTCAATCTCGGCAAGGAGGTCGCCAGAAGAAACGGTATCGCCCTCCTTCACCAACCATTTGGCAAGATTGCCCTCTTCCATCGTTGGCGAGAGCGCCGGCATCAAAACTTCAATTGGCATCAGGCGGCTCCAGAAAAGGGCAGAATTTGCAAGGCAATAAGGATAATTCCGACAAAACCTGCAAACCAGACAAGCGTGCGCAACCATGACACGCCAAACCAGTAAAGCGGCGGGTAGATGATGCGCGCGGCCAGGAATATTCCGGCACCGAGCTGTGTCATGCCATTCAGATTATCGGTGACGTAGGCGACCAGAATGAGCGGCACGAACATCATTAGCGCTTCGACCATGTTGGCATTGGCACGCCGTGCACGGCACAGCATAACGCCTTTGTCGGTTACGCCGTCGCGCGGCCCTGCCATTGTGCCCGGCTTGTTTTCAAGATTGCTGAGCACCGCCTGAAACACGACCATCAGGAAATAAACGATGATAGCGGAGACGAGATAGGAGAGTTCGATAGGCATCAGACGGTTTCCTTTTGAAAGCCGAGCGCGTGTTCGCGCATGCGGGTCGCAAATTCGATATAAGTGTTCATCGGACGGATCAGGACTTCGATACGGGACATCAACCCGTCTTCATTCAGCGTGATCTTGTCGACCCCGACGAGGCCTTTTCCGGCGACCGTGCCGGTAAATTCCAGAATGATGCCATTACCCTTCACCCATTCCTCGCGATAGGCAAAATCATCAATCGTATCGATGACACCTTGCAGAATGTGGATCAGATAAGCCTTGTCGCTCGTCGGCTTCCAGACGACCGGAGAATGCAGCTCGCAGCCCTCCGCGATGATAGATGATAACAGGGCCGCATCCTTGCTAAGAACGGCCGTGTGCCAGCGTTCGAGGAATTGTTTCGGAGTCATGCGATTGCTCCCTTTCGAAATTCACGAATACCGGCGATCCAGAACGGTGCGCAGACGACGACAACGACCACCGCGAAGACAATGCCGAACTCGCTGACCATCGTGATGTCGCCTTCACCGCGGACTGTCATCGGATCGAGGACGCGTTGGATGAAGACGTTGTGGGCGGCATGAAAAGTTGCTGCGGGCCAAAGCGAACCGGACTTCAGGCGTAACCATGCCATGGGGCCGGACATAGCCGTCACCATGATCAGAAATGAGGCCAATTCCCATATTTGATTTCCGCCGCCATTGTAATCGCTGAACAAAACCCCCGGGAAATGCCAGAGACCCCAGATGACGCCCGTCACAAGAGTTGCAATCGCAAAGCCCCAGGCTTGTGTCAGGCGCGGCGTTAAAAAGCCTCGCCAGCCAATTTCTTCGCCCAACGCACGGGCATAGGCATTGATTACGCCCGCTATGAAAACCAGAATAATAGTGGGTAGAAGCGCTAATGCGCTGCCCCAATTGGCCAGAGGTCCGTCTGTTATGAATGCAGATTGGAGGTCCGGCGTGGCAAAAGATGCCAGCCCAGCGGCCCCTGCCAACCCATAGGCCAGCGTTCCGTAAATAAAGGGCAGACCCAAGGCGATCCATTGATAGCGCGCCTCACCCCAATGCCAACCAAGCTCGGCAAGTGGCTTGCCTTCCCACTTCAAGGTGATGATCGCCGCCAGTCCGACCGAGCACATAATGAAGGTCACGGATTCTGACGAGAATCCCGACCAGATTACGAAGGCCTCGGTGATCAGGGCAAAAACAGCGAATATCGCAAAGAAGCGAAGGACGGTTTTCAAGGCCTAACCTTCCAACAAAATGTCGGTGTAGAGCTCGTCAGGATGTGGTTCCGGGCTTTCCTTGGCGAAATCGGCAGAGGCGCTGACGATTACCTTCACCTCTTTGTCGATCGCCTTCAATTCTTCCTCGGTGGCGTATTTTGCCGCGAGGATTTTTTCTTTTGAGCCTTCAATCGGATCGTGGTGCGAGCGGATATCGTCGACTTCTTCACGGGTTCGATATTTTGCCGGATCCGACATGGAGTGTCCGCGATAACGGTAGGTTTTCATTTCCAGAATGAATGGGCCTTTGCCATCGATACAATGCTTGCGCGCCTTCGCAGCGGCTTCCCGAACGGCAATGACGTCCATGCCGTCGACTTCAATGCCCGGAATACCGAACGAGGCACCACGGCGATGCAGCATGGTTTCAGAGGAAGCCCGCTGCACACTGGTCCCCATCGCATATTGATTATTCTCGATGATGTAGATGACGGGAAGATTCCAGAGCTTCGCCATGTTGAAGCTCTCATAGACCTGACCCTGATTGGCCGCGCCATCGCCGAAATAGGTCGCACAGACCTTGTTATTGCTCTTGTACAGGTCTGCGAATGCGAGGCCGGTGCCGATAGATACCTGCGCGCCAACAATGCCGTGACCGCCGAAGAATTGCTTCTCCCGGCTGAACATGTGCATGGAGCCGCCCTTGCCGCGCGAATATCCGCCTTCGCGACCGGTCAATTCGGCCATCACGCCATTAGGGTCCATGCCACAGGCCAGCATATGGCCGTGGTCGCGATAACCGGTGATGACCTGATCGCCCTCTTCGAGCGCCGCTTGCACGCCAACGACGACGGCTTCCTGTCCGATATAGAGATGGCAGAAACCGGCAATCAAACCCATGCCGTAAAGCTGTCCGGCTTTCTCCTCGAACCGGCGGATCATCACCATGTCGCGGTAATAGGCCAGCAGGTCAGTCTTGGTGACTTTGGCAGCGGAACCCTTGGCAGGTTGAGCTGTCGTCTTGCTGGTCCGCTTGGCAGGTTTCTTTGCAGCCATTATTTCGTATGTGAACTAAAGCTCACACTCCCTGATCATTGCCTTGGCCATAACAGGAAGTTGCCCTCAACGGCAAGCAACAAATTCGGATAATCAATACGGGTTAAGGCTGGCGCGGCGTTTCTATATCGACGACGAAATCACGTGGATGCGCGATATTCAAAACAGCCGTAGCCCGTTCTTCAACATAATCGAGATCGAGACTGTCGGACCTCAAACGCGCGGCGCGCACTTCCAATGCCTCACGCTGAGCACGGGTCTCAGCAAGTTCGACTTCGGTTTCATTGATCTGGTTCTTGACGACAATCCAGTTAAGGACGCCCTGCTCACCATTCAAAGCGTGATAACCAAAATAGGCGATCATCGCGGCAAATAGCATTGAAGGAAAAAGTTGTTTTAGCGATTGCATTCCGTCGACACCCTCACTCACCTTGTCTGAAATCGGCCGGGTTCGTCCCTGCTCGTTCTCTGAGCAGTATTGAACGCCAACAGGGTGAATCAAGGGTTACGGATGGAGAATTTAATCGTCTTTGGGCCGCGAGGCTGCAAGGCTGCCCGGTCCTCCGACAAAAAACAAAAGGACGAACATCCACCAATTATCTGTAATAAAATCGACCATGCTGGCTCCCCGACCGAGACGCTGATGGCGTTACTTCCCGCCGTATAGCGGGAATGAGGCACATAGAGTCCCCGTCTATTATTTACGCCCGTTGCGATTGATGCCTGCCGCAAAGACGAAAATAAACAAAATGGTGATGAGCCAGAACAGTTCCAAGAATACGGCCTAGATCGCGATAGGATCAGCACCGGCATACAGCGCTTGCGCTCCCAGCTGAGATTCGATGCGAAGGAGCTGATTGTATTTCGCCGTGCGATCAGAGCGCGCCAATGAACCGGTCTTGATCTGGCCACAACCTGTGGCTACGGCAAGATCGGCGATGGTTGCATCTTCGGTCTCGCCCGAGCGATGGCTCATCACAGCGCCATAACCGGAACGCAGAGCCATTTCGACCGTTTCCAGTGTCTCGGTCAGAGTGCCGATCTGATTGACCTTCACCAGCACAGCCGAGGCTGCGCCCATTTCTATGCCTTTGGCCAGACGAACCGGATTGGTGACGAAGAGATCATCGCCAACCACTTGAGCCTTACCACTGACCGCTTCTGTCAGCGCGACCCAACCGTCCCAATCATCCTCGGCCATGCCGTCTTCGATCGAGATGATGGGATAATCATTTGTGAGTTTGGCCAAATATGCGGCGAAGGCTTCTGCATCGTGGGTGACGCCGGCACCTTCCAGAACATATTTGCCATCTTTGTAGAATTCGGTCGACGCGACATCGAGTGCGAGGCCGATTTCTTCGCCCGGCTTGAACCCGGCCGATTCGATTGCCGCCATGACAAAATCGAGGGCTTCCTCAGCGCTTTTAAGGTTGGGCGCAAAACCACCCTCATCACCGACATTGGTGTTATGACCTTCGGCTTTAAGGCGTGATTTCAATGCATGGAAAATCTCCACGCCCTGGCGTAGCCCCTCGGAGAAGCTCGGCGCGCCGAACGGCATGATCATGAATTCCTGAAAGTCGATGGGATTATCCGCATGTGCCCCACCATTGACGATATTCATCATCGGCGTCGGCAAGACCCGCGCATTGATGCCGCCAATATAACGATATAGCGGCAAGCCCAGAGAATTCGCGGCGGCTTTTGCGGTCGCCATTGATACGCCCAGCAATGCATTTGCACCAAGGCGGCTCTTATTGGCGGTGCCATCGAGCGCAATCATGGTTTCGTCGATATCGCGCTGATGCTCAGCATCCATGCCGCCAATAGCGTCAAAGATATCGGCTTCTACCGCTTCGATGGCCTTCAGGACACCCTTGCCGTTATAGCGTTCGCCGCCATCACGCAACTCAACCGCTTCATGAGCACCTGTCGATGCGCCTGACGGAACTGCAGCCCGGCCCATACTGCCGTCTTCGAGAACAACGTCGACCTCGACGGTGGGGTTGCCACGGCTGTCGAGAATTTCACGGCCAATAATGTCGACGATTGCAGTCATGGAAGCGCTCCGGATGAAAAAGGGTGTTCGGGCGCGTCATAAAAGAAAAACGCGCGGGCACAAGCCCACGCGTTCATCTAATTTCGTAATGCAAGACGAAAGACCTTAGTCTTCCTTCGGCGTTAGAACCTGCATACCGCGATACATGCCTGTTTTCAGGTCGATGTGATGCGGACGGCGCAGTTCGCCGGAGTCCTTGTCTTCCGTGTAAGTCGGGTTGGCCAACTTATCATGACTTCGGCGCATGCCGCGCTTGGAAGGAGTGGTTTTTCGTTTGGGGACCGCCATAGGTCTCTCCGGTCGTTAAGTGAACAGATGACACGGGTATAATCCCGTGAAGACCGGGGCGTATAGCCTCACTCTCTCGCGAACGCAACCGCCTTTGATGCCAACATATGTCGTTGATCTAGCGATCCCGCCTGACATGTACATCTCCGCCTGTGCTGGTGTGCATCCGCAAACTTACCGGCGATGTAACCGATCGGATATCGCCACCCGTGGACGCATGCGCAACCAGTTCATTCTCAGCGGCAATCGCCATGTCTGCGCCGGTAGAAGCATGAGCGCGGATTGATTCGCACACTAGATTTCGTCCGTCGATATTGGCGCCTGTAGAAACATGGATGCGCGCTGAGCCGCACCGCCCGTCAATATCCAGAGCAGCGCCTGTGGAGGCGTGAATTGATACAGAATCAAGCGCGATACTTGTGACATCTGCGTCCACACCGCGTGAAAACTCAAAAACCTCGACGCCCGGACCAGTCACGATCACCGTCACGTCCAGATTCCTGCGACGGCCGAACCATGAAAACGCGCCGCCATCCTGCCGAATTTCCAACCGGTCCCCATCTATGTCGATTTCGATATCCTCGATATCGTCAACATCGCCGTCAAAGCGAATGCTTGCAATATCGGATGGAGCAAAGCGGACATTAAAATTGCCGCTGACGTCCAAGCTGCGAAACGCATCGATTTCACGTTCATTCACTGTGGTTTGCGCAAGAGCAGTTCCGGCCATTCCGATGGCAATGGCGGCTGTAAGAATTGATTTATGCATGATGTTTTCCCGTCGTGTGACAAAGCCTATGACATCTAGATGCCACCACAACGTCATTCGGATGCACCAAATGCGGAAAAATCAAACGAGCCGACTTTGTTCGACAGCAGCTTTGATGAAACTCGCAAACAATGGGTGCGGTTCAAACGGCCGTGATTTTAGTTCTGGATGAAATTGCACACCAACAAACCAGGGATGGTCATCCAATTCGACGATTTCCGGCAACACACCATCTGGCGACATCCCGGAGAATTTCAAACCCGCCGCTTCAAGTTGATCGCGATAGGCGATATTGACTTCGTATCGATGCCTGTGACGCTCTTCGATTTCCAATGAGCCATAAGCCTCATGCACGCGACTGCCCTCTTTGAGGGCCGCTTTGTAGGCTCCAAGGCGCATCGTACCGCCGAGATCATCGCTGCTGCCACGTCGTTCGACCTCATTGCCGCGCGTCCATTCCGTCAAAAGGCCAACCAACGGTTCTTCGGTCGGACCAAATTCCGAGGAATTGGCTTTCGGAAGACCGGCCAGGTGACGGGCGGCCTCAATAACGGCTAACTGCATTCCAAAACAAATGCCGAAATATGGAATTCTGCGTTCCCGCGCGAACCTGACCGCGGCAATTTTGCCTTCGGCGCCGCGCTCACCAAATCCACCCGGCACCAGAATACCGTGAACATTCTCAAGTGGACCAAAAGTGTCCTCGTCTTCGAATTGAGACGAATCCAGCCATTTCAGCTTCACCTTCACATTATTGGCGATTCCACCATGCGTCAGAGCCTCATTCAAGGATTTGTACGCATCCAGAAGCCCCGTATATTTACCGACGACACCAATTGTCACTTCGCCATCCGGCTCATGAATAGTGCGGGAAATCGCTTCCCAACGACTGAGTTCTGGCTCTGGTGCGTCCTCAATACGGAAACGTTTCAGGACTTCGCGATCAAGGCCCTGCCCGTGGTATTCAAGCGGCACATCATAAAGTGATGACGCGTCCTGCCCTTCAATCACCGCTGATTCAGGCACATTACAGAATAGCGCGATCTTGCGACGATCACCTGGGTCCAGAGGCTGTTCGCAGCGACACAGCAATATATCCGGCTGAATACCGATTGAGCGGAGCTCTTTCACCGAGTGCTGGGTCGGCTTGGTTTTCATTTCACCTGCCACCTTGATGTAAGGGAGTAGAGTGACATGAAGGAAAATTGCGTGATCGCGGCCCAATTCCTGACCGAGCTGGCGGAGTGATTCGAAGAATGGCAGGCCTTCAATGTCGCCGACTGTGCCTCCAACTTCGCATAACACGAAGTCAACATCACCAGCATCAGAGAGAACAAACTCCTTGATGGCATCTGTGACGTGAGGAATGACCTGAACAGTTGCGCCTAAATAATCGCCTCGACGTTCGCGCTCGATAATCTTGGAATAAATGCGCCCGGTCGTGATGTTATCACTTTGAGCAGCTGCGACGCCGGTAAAGCGCTCATAATGTCCAAGATCCAGATCCGTCTCTGCCCCGTCATCGGTGACATAGACCTCACCATGCTGGTATGGCGACATCGTTCCAGGATCGACATTTAGATAGGGATCAAGCTTGCGCAGACGGACTTTATACCCACGCGCCTGAAGTAGCGCGCCGAGTGCGGCGGAGGCGAGGCCTTTTCCGAGCGAGGAGACCACGCCGCCAGTGATGAAGATATATCGCGGCATGGGAATTCTGAATAACCCAGATTCGACTCCAGCGAAAGCTCGCCGTCCGTCATTTCAATGTAAATGTCAGCGAAATGCTAGTCTTCGTCCGGTAGAGACGGTGTTCCATCGTCTTCATCGACCGTCAGGTCCAGGGCTGGAAGTTCATCGGCAGCATTATCGAAGACGCTCTGACCCTGTGCGTCCACACCTGCCACGATAGCCAGGATGATCGACAGCGTAAAAAACGCTGCGCCAAGAAAAGTCGTTGATCGGGTCAAAACCGAAGCGGCACCTCGGCTGGACATCATGCCGCCGCCACTGCCGCCGCCAATGCCAAGCGCGCCACCATCAGACCGCTGCATCAAAACTACACCGACCAGTCCGGCCGAAACCAGGAGCTGAATGATCAAAAGTACTGTCATCATGGCAAAATCGCCGCCTTCTTCGGGAAACCCCGTCTATATGGTGGCGGCTTTTAGCGCAGGCAAGCCCTCAACGCTACTCCCCGGCGCGGCGGATGACAGCCGCTTCCGCAGGGCCTTCACTGTAGTCGCGATTTCGTCTTCGGCGTTTTCGAGAGATTTGCCGTCGGCATAGGCGGCGAAACTGCCAATTGCCAACTCCTTTGCCAGGCGGAAATTTTTGACGTTTCTCTCTTCCGGGTTACGGAAGCAACGTGCGTGATCGATGAGGGCTTCAGCCACCTGAACGGCTTCATATCGACCGGCGCTTTCAAGTTGGTCGCGCAATTCGCGCGCGGACCGCATCATGTCTGCGGTGTCGAATGCCTTCGCCGGGCCAGCTTTCGAATCGAACTGCAACTCCGCTGTCACAACGATTCGCATGGCCAACCGACGAATACGTTCGCCCTCAATCTGCTTCTTGGATTTCTGAATTGCCAAATACGTTTCAGCCAATTGTTCTTCATTGCCAGAAGCCTTGGCCTGGAGCGTATTGGGAACAATCAAGACATCTGCACCCACGGCTGCGCGATCACCAGTCCGTCGGTCGGGTCCGACATAGTCGCTGGTTACGACGAAAGCCTTACGGTCACGCACCATGGTGCGGATACGATCTTCTGCAAATTGTGTAGAAAAAGGGCGGACAATAACATCATCGGCACCAGATTCGATCGCTCTGCGAACGTGCCCGCCATCACGGGTCCATGAGGTCAACGCAATTACGGAATACGGGTTTGGCGTTGCTTCGCCTCTCCGGATCATCCGTACCAGTTGGAAAATATCGACTTTAGGAGACGAGCATTCCGCAACAATCATATCCCAACTGTTTTCGCGGAGTTGTCGCTGCAATTCATCGACGGTGCTACAAGCCTCGATCGAACGGAACCCGATTTCGTTCAAGGCATAACGCGTTGTCCGTAGATTGACATGCACAGGGTCAAACAACAGGACCGCCGCGCGTTGAAAATCCAATTCCGCCATTAGTTACACCCCTACCCAAAATAGGCCGTCGAGGGTCCAGACTGACAAAAAATGATTGATATCGGCTTACTGCATCTATTCGGTTCTTATGGGAGCGGCCTCAATGATGGCTGCGAAGTCAGCTGATTTCAGACTGGCCCCACCCACTAATGCACCGTCTACATCTGCCAGACCCAGAATTTCCTGAGCATTTCCTGGCTTCACAGAACCGCCATAGAGAATTTGAACAAAGCTCCCGTTCGATACTTGATTGCGAATGAAAGCATGCATCGCCGCTATATCTGCTTTCGATGCCGTCAACCCGGTGCCAATGGCCCATATCGGTTCGTATGCGATGACATACTCGCCGGCTGAAGGTAGCGAGTGAGCCAGTTGTTCACCAACGACCGCTTCTTGTTGATTTGATCGTCGGTCGCTTTCGCTTTCTCCAACGCAAATAATCGGCACAAGTCCGGCACGCTGGGCCGCTAACGCCTTTTGACGCACCAGGTCACTGGTTTCGTTGTGATCCGCGCGGCGTTCGGAGTGCCCGACGATGATGTATCTGACGCCCGCATTAGCTAGCATCTCTGCGGAAACGTCGCCGGTATGCGCCCCTGACTCGGCCGAATGACAGTCCTGCCCGCCGATAATGACAGTCCCCGCTTTTTCTACAGCGGGCCATATCAAGCAGTTTGGCGGCGCAATCAATACGTCCAAATCCGTGCGACGTTCACTTATTGATCGTATTTCATCAAAAAATCCAAGTGATTGGCGCAAACCATTCATTTTCCAATTGCCAGCAATCAGTATCCGCGGAGCCATTCACCCCTCCCCCTGTCGGAATCAGTTCCCGCTGACAATGACGGCGCGCTTGCGGCCTGTAAACGCCGCCGCTAGTTTCCGCCGTTCAAGCAAGAATATTGGGTTCCCTATGCTTTCTGCAGTTCGTAATGCCATTAAGTCACCCTTCTTCGTCGTCATCATTGGTGTGATGATTGCGAGTTTCGCTCTTTGGGGCGTGAATGACATTTTTCAGGCACAGGGAAACGCCGTCACCGTAGTGGGCGGCGAACGCGTGACGGTGTTTGAATTGTCACGGGACTTCGAACGTGCTGTTCAACAAGAGCGCGTCGACAACCCAGGCTATACGCAAGAACAGGGGCGCGCAGACGGTCTGGGTGACCGCGTGCTAAATCAATTGGTATTGGATGCCATGTTGAGGGCGCAGTCGCGCTCGCTCGGCATCGCTGCTTCGGATGGTGCCATTCGCGACGAAATTCTTTCTTTTGAGGCGTTTGTAGACCTTGTCACAGGCGGTTTTGATCGGGATGGTTATACAAGGTATCTGATCAGCTCCGGCCAACGCGAAAGCCAGTTTGAGAATGAAATTCGTGATGATCTAGTTTTGCGACAACTGAGCCAAGGTCTGTTTGATGGCATTCGCCAGCCCGACATTTATCGCACAATCTTGACCCGCTACCTGTCTGAAACACGCGATTTGGAAGCGATCGTAATTGCGCCCGCCGCAGCTGGTGAAATTGGCGACCCGACCGACGAGGAATTACAGAACACCATTGATGACAATCCACAATTCTTCACAACGCAGGAGCGTCGCGGATTTACGCTTATGCGAATGCGTGTTGATGATTACCTTGGGAACATCACCGTTGATGAGACTGAAATTGTTGCCCAATATGAATACGAACTGGATGTAGGCGCCATCGGCACGCCAGCGACCCGAACCTATACGCAAATCTCTTTTGATAATGAAAATGCTGCCCGTGAAGCCGCAGATCGCCTTGGAAATGACGAAGACCCGGCGGCGATCGCCGCGGATCTCGGTGGAAATCCACCATCGCGTCAAGAAGAGCGGCAGACCTATCAAGTGCCCGATCAACTGGTCCGTGATGCTGTGTTTGAAATGGGCGTCAGCGACACGATTGCCGTCGAAACACGTTTCGGAAGCTGGTTCGCAATTGTGGTGGAAGCCGCCCAGGAAGACGATATTCCGACGCTTCAGGAACGCAGTGCTGAAATCCGTGATCTACTTGCCCGTGCAGCGGCTGAAGATGCCCTCTACACCGATTTGGGGGAATATGAAGAAGCCCGCGGAAGCGGATTTAATATTGAAGAATCCGCGATTGAAGCTGGCCTTCCCTATGATGTTTATCAGCCCATTGATGCGCAAGGCAGGGACAATGGTGGGCGGTTTGCATTCGGCTTCTTTGCGGAGCAGGAAATTTTGCAGGCCATTTTTGCCAGCCCACCTCAAATTGACGGCGAACTTACGGGATTTGGTGAAGGTAATTTCTTCGCCGTACGCGTTGATATTATAGAAGAAGCCCGGACCCGCACACTTGAAGAAGCGCGTGACGATGCAGCAACCGTCTGGCGCTTGCAGGAAATTGATGCGCGGCTGGAAGCTCTGGCGGAAGAAGTCGTCGAATTGACCGAAAGCGGGCAGTCATTTGCCGCCATTGCCGATGCTAATCCTGACTTCCGTATCGAACAGACAAGCCTGCTTCGCAACGATACGGCGGATAATTTTGGTCGCCAGGTTGTCGCCCTCGCCTTTACGATGGATATCGGCGATATCGAAGCCACCCGCACCGATGCCGGCCGCTCGCACCTTGTGATGCGTGTAAATGACGCGCGTGATGTTGAACCGAGCGTCGAAACAATTGCGCAGATCGAGAGCTTTTTGAGTGAGGGATATCGTAGTGACATCGATTCAAGTCTCGTATCTGCGCTCTATCGCGAGTTCGGTTATGACGGATCAGAAGTCAATATCGGCTTGCGTAACCAAGCCTTCGGTGTCGTTGACACGACCGCGATTCAGTGACCCACGGTTCTAGCGCGGCCGCCCATGCGCTGGTTTCCGTTACACGCGTCGACGATTTAACGACGCCGGTTGCGGCTTTTATGAAGTTAGCCAGTCATCGCGACAATGCGTTTTTGCTGGAATCTGTCGAAGGCGGGTCCTTCCGTGGGCGTTATTCTGCGATTGGATTTGACCCGGATATAATTTGGAGTGTCGAGAAAGGTATTCCTTTCCTCCGGACCGCGACCGAACCTGACCTCAAAAGCCCGGACGGCACCGATCCGATTGCCTCACTCCGGCGTCTCGTGGAAGCTTCACGATTGACCGGTTTGGATGGCGTTCCATCGATTGCTGCCGGCGTTTATGGATATATTGGGTATGACCTCATCCGCGCCATCGAAACATTGCCGGATACGCAAGCCGATGATCCGGCCAACATTCCCGAAGCTCGACTGGTTCGTCCCCGGTTTGTGATCGTCTTTGATGCATTGAAACAGGAAATTACGGCCTATGGACGTGTTCCGGAAGGCGGATCAGCGACGGATTTGCGCCGTCAACTTCAGAGCTTGCTGGATCAACTCGATCAACCCCTTCCTAGTGTGAGGCCCGCCAAGGCCGCCGCTATCACACCGATTTCGACATTTGACGCCGCCACCTATCGCGAAAATGTGGACCGAATAAGAGATCATATCAAAGCGGGTGATGTTTTTCAGAGTGTTCTAAGTCAACGATTTTCAACGCCCTTCACGCTTCCCGCTTTTTCGCTTTATCGTTCTTTGCGGCGCCTGAACCCCTCGCCCTTCCTGTTTCATTTTCAGTTTGATGGATATGCGGTTACAGGATCCAGCCCTGAGATTCTGGTCCGTTTGCGCGATGAAGTCGTGACGGTTCGTCCCATCGCAGGAACGCGGCCCCGTGGTGCGAACCCTTCGGAAGACAATGCTCTGGAAGCCGATTTATTAGCTGACCCCAAGGAGCGCGCCGAACATCTGATGCTGCTTGACCTTGGCCGTAATGACATTGGGCAGGTGGTGAAACCCGGCACAATCCGAATAACGGAGCGGGAAATCGTCGAGCGCTACAGCCATGTCATGCACATCGTTTCAAATGTCGAAGGTGAGTTGGCCGATGGCGAAGACGCGATCTCTGCTTTGTTTGCAGGCTTCCCTGCCGGCACTGTTTCAGGCGCGCCGAAAGTTCGCGCCATGCAAATTTTGGATGAGATAGAACCCCATCGACGCGGTTATTACGCTGGTGCTGCGGGATATTTCAGCGCCGATGGAAATATGGACATGGCAATTACATTGCGAACGGCCCTGATCAAGGACGGTGAAATGCATGTGCAGGCTGGTGCCGGAATCGTTCTGGATTCTGACCCGGAAGCCGAGCGTCTGGAATGTATCAACAAGGCACGCGCTTTATTCCGCGCCGCCGAACAAGCCCATCGTTTCGTTTGACGCTGCAGCCACCTCACCGGGCTGATCCAACAGACCAACATAGTCTTGCATCGTAACAAAGCGGACCGATTGTGCCGTGTCACTTCTCAGCCAGTGTTCAAGAGCTTCCAGCGAACCGATACGCGGATGACCGATGGCGATCGCATGTCCATTTTGTTGGGCATCCCGGACCAAGCTATCCAGCATGGCACTGACTGCGCCGGCATCATGATCGATGAAGATATCCCGCCGCAGCGTTCTTAGCCCCAGATCACGCGCCACAGCGCCTGCCCGGCTACGGCCAGATGTCAAAGAATCAAGAAAGATCAGGTCGCTGCCCGCCAATGAAGACAGGGCATTGCGCATGGCTGACGCATCCGCGGTAAATGCACTGCCCATGTGATTGTTCAGTCCTATCGCGCCGGGAACTCGTGACAGTGCCAGATTGACCCGGCGCGCCATCTCGTCAGCTGACAGATATCGGGTCAGTGCGCCCGGACCGGGGTTTTCGAGTCCATTTGGCTCCATAGGCATATGGAGAAAGACATCATGCCCGACCCCTTTTGCTTCCACAGCTAATGTCGGGGTCTCTGCGGCATAAGGCAGGAACGACATAGTCAACGGAATGTTGAGTGCCATGGCCCGGCGGGTGAGCGTTGGATCAACACCTGCATCATCAATCACCAGAGCCACAACTGGCCGAGGATCTTGCTCTGTCACGATGGTCGAAAGGGCCGTCGTCACTGGCATCAATGTTTCGATTGCGGCCACTGTTGTCGGCGTCTCAGCGACTGGCGTTTCCGCAGCTGCACTCGTTCGACCCAGTTCAAAAGCCGTCGCTCCCGCCATGAAGGCTAGCGCCGTAATCAGGCCGGAAACCAAGGGCGTAGACGGATGAATGGTGCTTAATCCCATGACACCATGCACACACCGGTTCGGTTAACGTCTCGTTTACCTCCCGTTACCGCATCGCAGCATTGCACCAGCAGGGCGCTAGCCTAGATTACCGCTCAGCTAACGGGACCGTATTTCATGCTGCTGATCATCGACAATTATGACAGCTTCACCTTCAACCTCGTCCACTATTTCGAGGAATTGGGGGCGGATACCCATGTCATCCGCAATGATGTGATGTCGGTCGCAGAGGCTTTGGATCTCAAACCCGAGGCCATCTGCCTGTCTCCAGGCCCCGGTCGTCCGGAAAGCGCGGGCATTTGCATGGATATTCTTCGCCAAGCACCAGACGATTTACCCATTCTAGGGGTTTGCCTGGGGCACCAATGTATGGGCGAGATATTTGGTGGTCAGACCTTGCAGGCCAAAACCATCATGCATGGCAAAACCAGCGACATCACCCATGATGGTACTGGCATTTTCGATGGGCTTCCCAATCCATTTGGCGTGGCCCGTTATCATTCGCTGGCGGTCGGCGACCTGCCGCATGACGGCAAGATGATCATCAACGCACGGACCAGTGATGGTGAGATTATGGCGATGCGCCATGCGACGCGCCCTCTCCACGGAGTGCAGTTTCACCCGGAATCAATCGCGTCTCAGCATGGACATGATGTATTGGCCAATTTCATGAAGATTGCCGGAATACCGGTAAAGGAGATCGCCAAATGAGCGCGCTTCACAATTGCCTTCAATCACTATCTCGCGGCGAGCACCCATCAGCAGCCGATATCACCGATGCGTTTGATGCCTTGATGGAAGGCGAAGCGGGAGAAGCCGAAATCGGTGGTTTCCTGATCGGCCTGGCTGCTGTCGGAGAAACACCGGATGATCTGGCCATCGGTGCGAGGGCCCTTCGCAACCGCATGAAAGGTATCACTGCCCCCGAAGGTGCGATTGATACATGCGGTACGGGCGGCGATGCCAAGGGCACGTACAATATTTCCACTGCCGCAGCGATTGTTGCCGCCGGAGCCGGCGCGAAAGTGGCCAAGCACGGCAATCGCGCCGCGTCGTCGCTGTCAGGCTCATCAGAAGTATTGGCCGCGCTCGGTATCAATCTGGAAGCCTCAGCTGAACTCGTCGAACGCTCGGTGAATGAAGCCGGTGTCGGCTTTTTGTTCGCACCCGCACATCACTCGGCGGTGCGTCATGTTGGCGGTGCGCGTAAGGCCCTGCGTTCACGCACGATATTTAACTTGCTCGGGCCAATCGCAAATCCCGCTGGAGCCAAGCGCCAATTGCTCGGCGTTTTTGATTCGCGTTGGCAGG